>ERZ1026997.255-NODE-255-length-24653-cov-6.038255_pt1 | contig 24653 bp, 23 predicted proteins | sample MGYA00519289_ERZ1026997 | MGnify/ENA primary metagenome ERZ1026997 (study PRJEB26926, sample SAMN06164455) | human gut metagenome | biome: ENVO:00009003; feature: ENVO:2100002; material: ENVO:00002003 | host: Homo sapiens | place: USA | collected 2012 ... | reverse complement strand
ACGAGATGTCTTAGGGTCTCGTGGGCTCGGAGATGTGTATAAGAGACAGCCCCCTACGCCGCCCCGGAGGGGTTCGTTCCCGACCGCGTGGTGTCCGTGGACATTGCGGCCCTGTCCCTGCTGCCGGAAAACGCCCGGCCCTATCAGGACCGCATCGACCTGGCCATCGACCATCACCCCTCCCAGGAGTTCTTCGCCCGGGAGACCTGTCTGGAGGCCGAATCCGCCGCCTGCGGCGAGATCGTGTACAACATCGTCACCCTGATGACGCCGCTGACGCCGGAGATCGCCCTGCCGCTGTATGTGGCCGTCTCCACGGATACCGGCTGCTTCGTCTATTCCAACACCACCGCCCGCACCCACCGCATCGCCGCCGCCCTGATGGACTGCGGCATTGACGTGGCGCCGGTGAACAAGGCCCTGTTCCGCACCAAGAGCCGCACCCGTCTGGCTATGGAGGCCTGGATGGCGGAGTGGGCGGAGTATTATGACCACGACCGGGTGGTCGTCATGCAGATCCCCCTGTCCCTGTGCCTGGATTACAAGGCCACGGAGGCCGACGTGGAGGAGCTGTCCAGTCTGGCTGCCCTGGTGGAGGGCACCGACTGCGGCGTGACCCTGCGGGAGCTGAAGGACGGCCGGGTGAAAATTTCCCTGCGAACCGGCCCCCGGGTCAATGCCACAGAGGTCTGTGCCCTTCTGGGCGGCGGCGGCCATGCGGCTGCTGCCGGTGCCACGCTGCACGGCACCCTCGGCGAGGTGAAGCAGGCCGTGCTCCAGGCCATCGACATGGTGGCGGGGGAGGATTGACAAAAGGAGCGACCCATGGCAAACGGAATCATCATCATCGACAAACCCGCCGGGTGGACGTCCATGGACGTCTGCCCGTCCCCGCAAAATGACGGAGCATTTTGCGGGGGCCCCTCGCAGAGATTTCATTTCCGCAGTCGGAAGTGAATTCCGCCTGCGGCAAGGTTTTGCTGCGCAAAACGCTTGTACGCGCCATCAGGCGCGTTTGGCGCAGACTTTTCACAAGGAGCGATCCATGGCAAACGGAATCATCATCATCGACAAACCCGCCGGGTGGACATCTATGGACGTCTGCGCCAAGCTGCGGGGGATTCTGAAAACAAAAAAGGTGGGCCACGCCGGGACCCTGGACCCCATGGCCACCGGCGTTCTGCCGGTATTCGTGGGCCAGGCCACCCGGGCCGTGTCCTTCGCCGAGGACGGCCAGAAGGAGTACGTCGCCGGGCTGCGGCTGGGCCGCACCACCGACACTCAGGACACCTCCGGCGAGACCCTGGACACCCATCCGGTGCTCACCGGCCGGGAGGACCTGGAGCACCTGCTGCCCCGGTTCACCGGCCCCATTGAACAGGTGCCCCCCATGTACTCCGCCATCAAGATCGGCGGACAGAAGCTCTATCAGATCGCCCGCCGGGGCGGGGAGGTGGAGCGCCCGGCCCGGCCCGTTACCATCCATGAGCTGGAGCTGCTGGATCAGAGCGGCCCGGCGGACTACACCCTGCGCATCCGCTGCTCCAAGGGCACCTATGTCCGCACCCTGTGCCACGACATCGGCCAGGCTCTGGGCTGCGGCGGCTGCATGAGCAGTCTGCGCCGCACCATGGCCGCCGGATTCACCCTGGACGACGCCGTGACCCTGGACCGGGTGCAGCAGGAGGGCGAGGCCCTGCTGGCCCCGCTGGACTCCCTGTTCCGCCAGCACCCGGCCTACCGCATCCGGCACCCCCGGGTGGACGCCCTGTGCCGCAACGGCAACCCCTTCACCGTCCGCCAGCCCCTGCCGGAGGGCCTCTACCGGGTCTATGGCCTGGAGGGCGAGTTTCTCTGTCTCAGCCGCCTGGAGGGCGGCGTGATGACCTCCCTTAAAAATTTTTTCGGAGCGTGAGTACCTTGAATCGAACTGTTATCGCCCTGGGCTTTTTCGACGGCGTTCACCGGGGCCACGGAGCCCTGCTGGAAAAAACCGCCGCCCGGGCCCGGGAGCTGGAGGCCGTCCCCGCCGCCTTCACCTTTGACCGCCCGCCCAAGGAGGTGGTCACCGGCCGCCCGGTGGGCCTCATCAACACCCCCGACGACCGCCGGGATCTGATGCAGCGGCTTTACGGCATCCGTCAGGTCATCATTGCCCCCTTTGACAACGCTATGATGACCATGCCCTGGCAGGATTTCATCGACGATCTGCTGATCGGTACCTATGGCGCGGTGCACCTGGTGGCGGGCCACGACTATCACTTCGGCCACCGGAACCAGGGGGACCCCCAGAAGCTCCAGGCCCGCTGCCGGGAGCTGGGCATCGGCTGCGACATCATCCCTCAGGTGACCCTGGACGGCATCACCGTCAGCTCCACCTACATCCGCACTCTGGTGGAAAGCGGCCAGATGGAGCGGGCCGCGGAGTTTCTGGGTCACCGGCACTGTCTGACCCGCACGGTTGCCCACGGCTGCCGCTTCGGCCGCACCATCGGCATCCCCACCGTGAACCTGACGCCGCCGGACCATGTGCTGCTGCCGGAGCGGGGCGTGTATGTGACCCGGGTGTTTCTGCCGGACGGCTCCAGCGTTCCCGGTGTCACCAACGTGGGCACCCGGCCCACCGTCAGCGACGGCGACGCCGTGTCGGTGGAGACCTTCCTGCTGGACTTCGACGGGGACCTGTATGACAAGACCATCCGGGTGGAGTTCTGCCGCCGCCTGCGCCCGGAGCGGAAATTCGCCTCGCCCCAGGAGCTGAAGGCTGAAATCCAGCGCAATATCCAGCAAACTCTCGATTATTTTGCGGAAAACCCCGAATAAGCCCCGCGCCGCCTGCTTTTTGGCAGGCGGCGATTTTTCATGCATTCGTTCATAATTAATTTACAGAAAAGGTCAAAGAAAGTCAAAATTCCCTATTGACATTTTGAAACCCAGTGGTATACTATAGCCAAAGGTCAAAGAAAGGCAAAGTCAGACAGGCCGAATCGAAACAGAAAGGAAGTGAAGGGCTTGGGTACATCGGATATGATCGCCCGGTTCATCCAGGCGGAGCTGGAGGAAGCCAACGGGGTTCTGGAGCTGCAGCGCAGCGACCTGGCCCAACGCTTTGGCTGCGTCCCCAGCCAGATCAATTATGTGATGTCCACCCGTTTTTCTCCGGAGCACGGCTACATTGTGGAGTCGCGCCGGGGCGGCGGGGGCTACATCCGCATCACCCGGGTGCAGGTGGACCGCCACACGTTGCTGATGCACGTCATCAATTCCGTGGGCGATACGCTGGACCTGGCCAGCGCCCGGGCCATCCTGTCCAACCTGGTTCAGTCCCAGGCCGTGGACAAAGCCGTGGGACAGACCCTTCTGTGGGCCCTGTCCGACAATTCCCTCCGCGCCGTGCCAAAGGCGCAGCGGGATACCCTGCGGGCCAACATTTTCAAGCAGGTGCTCATTCACCTGGTTTGAGTTTTCGATAAGGAGGCAATCATTATGAAATGTCAGAATTGCGGAAAGAACGAAGCAACGTTTTACTATAGGAGCAGCATCAACGGCCGGGTCATGGAGAGCCATCTGTGCCCCCAGTGCGCCCAGAAGCTGGGCCTGATGCAGAATATGCGCCAGCCCCTGATGGACAGCCTGTGGGACGATGACTTCTTCACCCATCCCTTCCGGATGCTGGAGCCCCTGCTGGGCGGCTTCGGCAGCCGGTTGCTGACGGAGTTCCCGGAGCCGGTGGATGTGACCCAGGAGGCCCGCCGCACTGCTGCGGAGCCTCAGGACGACAGTCTGGTCCAGGGCGACGAACGGGAGCAGCTCAGCCGCCGCCGTCAGCGCAACGCCCTGGAGACCCAGCTGCGTCACGCCGTGGAAACGGAGAACTTCGAGGAAGCCGCCAGGCTGCGGGATCAGCTGCGGTCCCTGCCCCAGGCGTAATGGGGCGCAATTGACGAATTGAAATAAAGGAAGTGTACTATTATGATGGAAAATAAATTCACTCCCCGTGCGGAAGAATCCCTGCGGCTGGCCCAGGAGGCTGCCGAGGAAATGGGACATGGCTATGTGGGCTCCGAGCATCTGCTGCTGGGCCTGATGCGTGAGGAGGAGGGCATTGCCCACCGGGTCCTGGAGGAGGCCGGCCTCACCGACGATATGATCTGCGATGTGCTGCATCGCAGCGTGGGCACCGGGCTGTCCGGCGCGGCTCCCTCCCAGGGGCTGACCCCCCGGGCCAAGAGCGCCGTGGAGCTGGCTGTGTCCGAGGCGTCCCGCACCGGCGCGGGCTACATTGGTACCGAGCATCTGCTGATGGGCCTGCTGCGTGAGGGCAACAATATGGCCATCCGGGTGCTGCGCACCGTGGGCATCGACCCCAAGAAGCTGTACAGCGCCGTGGTGAAAAAGATCAACGAAGCGCCCCGCGCCGCAGCCGCCGCCGGCAGCGGCTCCGCCGCTCCCGCCCGGGAGGACGGCAAGAAGGGCGGTGCCCTGGCGGAGTTCACCCGGGATCTGACGGAGGCCGCCCGCAGCGGCAAGCTGGACCCGGTCATCGGCCGGGAGAAGGAGATTGCCCGGGTCATCCAGATCCTGTCCCGCCGCACCAAGAACAACCCCGTTCTGATCGGTGAGCCCGGCGTGGGCAAGACCGCCATTGCCGAGGGCCTGGCCCAGCGCATCGCCGCCGCCGACGTGCCCGAGGAGCTGCTGGACAAGCGGGTCCTGTCCCTGGACCTGTCCGGTATGGTGGCCGGCACCAAATACCGGGGCGAATTTGAGGAGCGCATCAAGAACACCATCAACGAGGTGAAGAAGGCAGGTAACGTCATCCTGTTCATCGACGAGCTGCACACCATCGTGGGCGCAGGCTCCGCCGAGGGTGCGGTGGACGCCGCCAACATCCTCAAGCCCGCCCTGTCCCGGGGCGAGATCCGCGTCATCGGCGCCACCACCCTCAATGAGTACCGCAAGTACATTGAGAAGGACGCCGCTCTGGAGCGCCGCTTCCAGCCCGTCACCGTGGGAGAGCCCTCTCCCGAGGCTACGCTGGAGATCCTGAAGGGTCTGCGGGATAAGTACGAGGCCCACCATCACCTGACCATTACCGACGGAGCCCTGGAGGCCGCTGTGCGGCTGTCCCGCCGGTATATCAACGACCGGTTCCTGCCGGACAAGGCCATCGACCTGATGGACGAGGCCGCCAGCCAGGTGCGTATGGCTGCCGAGTCCGCCTCCCCCGATCTGAAGGACCTGGAGGAGAAGATCGCTGCCCTGCACCGGGAGAAGGAGGAGGCCGTCACCGCTCAGGACTTCGAGAAGGCCGCCCAGCTGCGGGATATCGAGAAGGACTATCAGGAGCAGGTGGAGATCGAGCGCGACAAGTGGCGCAAGCAGATGTCCGCCAATCGCGGCAGCGTCACCGAGGACGACATTGCCAAGGTAGTGGCCGGCTGGACCGGCATCCCTGTCACCCGGCTTACCCAGGACGAGAGCCAGCGGCTGCTGCAGCTGGAAAAGGTCCTGCATGAGCGCGTGGTGGGTCAGGACGAGGCTGTTACCGCCGTGGCCAAGGCCATTCGCCGCAGCCGTGTGGGCCTGAAGGACCCCAAGCGGCCCATTGGCTCCTTCCTGTTCCTGGGCCCCACCGGTGTGGGCAAGACCGAGCTGTGCAAGACCCTGGCCGAGGCCATGTTCGGCGACGAGAACGCCATGATCCGCATCGACATGTCCGAGTACATGGAGAAGCACACGGTGTCCCGTCTGGTGGGCTCGCCTCCCGGATATGTGGGCCACGAGGAGGGCGGCCAGCTCACGGAGAAGGTGCGCCGTAAGCCCTATTCCGTGGTGCTGTTCGACGAGATCGAAAAGGCCCACCCCGATGTGTGGAACATCCTGCTGCAGATCCTGGAGGACGGCATTGTCACCGACTCCCAGGGCCGCCGGGTGGACTTCAAGAACACCATCATCGTCATGACCTCCAATGTGGGGGCCAAGAACATCACCGCCGCCGACACGCCTCTGGGCTTTGACGGCAGCGGCGAGGCGGCCAAGCGCACCGAGGAGGAGCGGTTTGCACGCATCAAGGACGCCGTTATGGCGGAGCTGCGCCAGACCTTCCGTCCGGAGTTCCTGAACCGTATCGATGAGATCATCGTGTTCCACCAGCTGACGGAGGAGAACATCCGCAGCATTGCCCGCCGGATGCTGGATACCATCGGCAGCCGCATGGCCGCCCAGGGCATCACCCTCCAGGCGGATGACGATGCCGTGGCCGCTCTGGCCAAGGATGGCTTCGATCCCCGCTACGGCGCCCGTCCCCTGCGCCGTACTCTCCAGACCGAGGTGGAGGACGTGGTGGCCGAGCAGATGCTGGACGGTAAGCTCCAGTCCGGCGACACCGCCCACGTCCGTCTGAAGGACGACAAGGTGGTCATCGAAAAGTAAAATAATCCCCCGACCGGCGGCTTGAGGTGCCGCCGGTCGGGGGATTTTACGTTCTGTCTTATGCCTTTACCAGCTCCACCAGCACCTGCACCATCTTTTCCATAGACGGCACGGGGATGAACTCATGGACGCCGTGGAAGTTTGCGCCGCCGGTGCACAGGTTGGGGCAGGGAATGTCCCGTTCCCAGGACAGACGCGCCCCGTCGGTGCCGCCCCGGATGGGAACGATCACCGGCTCCACGCCCACGGCCTCCATGGCGGCCTTGGCGTTTTCGATCAGCTCCATATGGGGCCGGATCTTCTCCTTCATGTTGTAGTAGCTGTCCTTCATGTCCAGGCGGAAGGTGCCCTGTCCCCACTGATCGTTCAGATAGGCGGTCAGCCGCTCCACAAAGGCCTTCCGGGCGTTGAACTTCTCCAGGTCGTGGTCCCGGATGATGGCATGCAGCACCACCTGGCTCTCGTTTCCGGCCAGGTCCGTCACATGGTAGAAGCCCTCGTAGCCCTCCGTGTGGGCGGGAGCCTCCGCCGCAGGCAGCAGGGAGATGAACTGGTTGGCCAGCAGGATGGCATTTTTCATCTTGTTCTTGGCGGAGCCGGGATGGATGTTCACGCCCTCCACCGTCAGGGTCACGGCGGCGGCATTGAAGTTCTCGTACTCGATCTCGCCCAGCTCGCCGCCGTCCACGGTGTAGGCCACCCGGGCGGGGAACTTTTCCGGATCAAAGTGATCGGCGCCCTTGCCCACCTCCTCGTCGGGGGTGAAGCACACGGCCACGGCCCGGTGCCGGATCTCCGGATGGGCCAGCAGGTATTCGCAGGCGGTGACGATCTCCGCCACGCCCGCCTTGTCGTCGGCCCCCAGCAGGGTGGTGCCATCGGTGACGATCAGCTCCTGGCCGATGTACCGCTCCAGGAAGGGGAAGTCCTTCACCTTCAGGCTCCCGGCTTTCTTCAGGGGCAGGTCCCCACCCTGATAGGTGACGATCTCCGGATGGATATCGGCTCCGCTGACGGCAGGGGAGGTGTCCATGTGGGCGATCAGGCCCAGAGCCGGCGCATCGCATCCGGGGGTGGCGGGCAGCACGGCATACACATAGCCCTTGTCGTCCAGGTGGGCCCCCTCCAGGCCCAGGGCCGCCAGCTCATCGGCCAGATACTGACCCAGCACCCGCTGGTGGGCGGTGGTGGGCACGGTGTCCGACGTCTCGCTGGAGGTGGTGTCGAAGGACACATATTTCAGAAAACGCTGGGTAACTTCCATGATGGTTTCCCTCCGTAAATTGGATTTGCCCCCAGTATAGCACATCTCCCGCCTCTCCGTCAATCCACTGGGAAATATGACGTTTTGCATAAACTTATTAAGAATTATGAACTATTGATATACATGTTGACATGAGAAAATAGAGATGATATGATTTTGTTAACGGGGTATTCGAATAATAAACCAGAAGAAGATATCAAATAACAAACAGTCATGTAAAAAAAGGAGATGACAACGTGAGAAAAAGAATTACCACCGGCTTGCTGGCAGTTGTTTTCTGCATAATTGCCTTCCTGCCTGCGGGGTGCTCCGCTCAAAAAGGGCCCTCTATGGTGAGCCGGGGCTTTGAGCGGGCGGTGATCGACGGCCGCCAGGCCACCCGGTTTGTGGACTCCGCCCTTGCGGCGGAGAGCGAGACATCGGGCTATTTGTTTTCGTATTATTGTGTGGATTCCAGCCGGATCGTCCAATACGACTCCAGGAATGTCAGCGATGCCAGACTTCTGCTCTCCCTTAGCAGAGGGCAGACCAAGAGCGCGCCCCATGGGGTCACCACAACGGGGACCATCGTCTTTTCCGGAGAGCCGGACGAGAAAATGAAGGATGCGGTCAGCGCATGGGCCGGAGCCGACGGGAGCTATGCGGTCCGGTCGCTTATGGGGAGGGGGACGTTTTCGTTCCCACAAGATGAACGAAGCGACCGGGTTTCCTATTTTATAGGTGTCGGGTTTGATGAGTACGCCTTCCGGCTTCAGCGGTATGACGTGTATCAGCCGCGGCAGGGGGCGGTCGGTCTTGCGGCGGAGCCGGAGTACCGCCAGGCTGGCACGGTCACCGTGCATGCGCACATCCCCAAGCAGGTGGTTTATTGCACCGCCGGGAAAACGGCCAATGCATAAACGGCCCGGTTTTCTGTCCTGGGACAGGGCGGGACGTCCCGCTTTTGGGGCCGTTTTCGCCAGCCCTTCAACAAAAATCGCTTCGCCTATTTCTGAACCCTCCTGACAGCCCGCAGCTCGATATAGCCGCGCCCGCCACGGGGTTCGAGCTGGATGCGCAGGTTCTCATCGTCCCAGCGGTAGCCGAGAAATGCCGGGTCGCAGCTGTCCATGAATACCTGCACGGTATGGATTGCCTCGCAATAGTCCTCCTCGCAGAAGGGTTGACCTTGGAACTGGAGATATTCCGCTTCCGGAAGATGAATCGTGTCAAAGCCCTCCGGGATCATCCCCATATAATCGGTTTCGACCTCCACGCCCTGCACATAGGTGGAGGTGTTCGGCTTTTTGTACTTTTCGGGCAGCCACATGGAAATAGACTCTCCGCAGAGTGACTTCATGCTCATAAGGATTATATTTTGTACAGAGCCGCTATTTCAGCAGTTTTTCGTAGGTGAAGTTTCCAGCAGCCCCTTTCACAAGCAATATAGCAAGTGCTGCCAGAACAATACCCACTCCCCAGAGAAGTCCTGCGCTGATTAGGATAATGCCCGTGAATTGTCCGATAATCAGTGCGAGAATCGGGAAGATCAGGAATACTGCCCGCTGCTGCGCTTCTTCGACAGTCTGTGCCTTGGCAGAACTCCGCACGGTTACAGCAATTGCAACCAGAGAGATCGCCGGTGCGATCAGAAGCATGATCGCCAGCCAACTCGCTGCGGGAAGGAGCAGATTGCCGGTCAGGAAGAACACTTCCATCTCCACTACCAACAGCATGGCAGCAAACGAACTATAGGAAATCATCATTCCAACCGAAAGCCCGGCCAATATTTTGGATTGGAACAACTGCCCCAGCGAGAGCGGAGAATACAGCAATGTTTCTAGGGTGTGCTTTTCTTTTTCGCCCACGAAGGAGCTTGCCGCCATGACAGAGGATGCCATGATGGGGACGATCAGAAAAAAGGGCGGCATAATGTTATTCAATATAAGTCCCAATATCCTCTGCTGCTGACTGTACTCCCCATTGGGAACAGGCAGCATATCCAACAGTTTCTGAAAATCTGAGGCATCATCGGGAGCAAATGATATTACAAACACAAAAATGGACGGCAGGACAATAGTTAGCACAAGCGGCACGATAAGCAGAACTGCGAAAATCTGCTTATTTGATGTAATGCCACGAATATCTTTCTTTATTAAGGCGAACTGTCCGCTATTCATATTTTTCACGCTCCGTTTCCGCATGTTCCCGGTCGATCAGCGAAAAGTAGATTTCTTCCAATGACATCTGCTGTTCCGATACATGGTACAAATCACCACCGGCCTCTACAATTCTTTTTACGATGAGCGGGATGTCATGCTCTGAGGCCACATCCACATCATAGATGTGATCTCCGATTTCCTGATATACCATGTCCTTTGGCAAGCAGCTTGCTTTCACACGCACCCTGCGATTTCTGCTCACCATAGCGCGTAGTTCCGCAATATTCCCCGTAGCGAACAAATGCCCTTTATCCATAAGTCCGTATGTCGTGCAGATCTCCTGCGCATACCGAAGCTGATGCGTACAAAGAAATACGGTGATTCCTTCGGCAGCCTGCTCCTGAATCAGAGAATTTACATTCTGAGCACTTTCGGGGTCAAGGCCAGAGGTCGGCTCATCCAGAAATAAAATCTGCGGACGGTGAAGTAATGCTCTGGCCAAAGAAAGCCGCTGGCGCATACCGGTAGAATAAGTGGCCAGCTTGCGATCCATCACATCTGCCAGTTCCAGTCGTTGTAGGAGCAGTTTTGCCCTATCTGCACATTCCGAACGGCTCATACCAAAAAGAGTGCCATAAAATTGCAGATTCTCCAAAGCTGTCATGTGATCGTACATTTGGGCATGTTCTGTTACTACGCCGACCTTTTTATGCAGCTGCTCCGGGTTTTGGGTGGGGTCGATCCCCAGCACCTGACATTTTCCGCCTGATGGGGTCAGCATACCGCAAAGCAGTTTCACGGTCGTGGTTTTTCCCGCTCCGTTTGGCCCTAAGAATCCGAAGATCTCTCCCTGATTCAATGAGAACCTGATTCCATCAACCGCAACGGTTCCTCCAGAAAAGGTTTTTGATAATGCTTCGACGGTAATTGCTTTCATCTCATATTTCCCTCTATGCGGTCATCTGCTGTGTTCAGTTCGAGGTTCATCAGGTCGAAATCAATATATTCTCCATTGATTTTGAAAAAATGGGGAAACGTACACAGCTTCCGAAAGCCATACTTCTCATACAGATGGATGGCGCGGGCATTGCTGCTGCGCACCTCCAGATTCAACTGCTCGAAGCCGTTCTCCTTGGCAAAGGCAAGAACAGCTTCCGTCAGCGCAGACGCCGCACCGCAGCCCCACCACGCTTTTTTCAGACTGATGCCGAACTCTCCACGATGGCTCATGCGCCGGGGCTTGCGGTTCAGACTTGCCGTGCCGATGATCTCGCCATATACCTTGGCGAGATACTGCACATTGTTCGTTGATTCGCACTGCGAACGCAGATAGTCTTGCTCCGTTTCAAGGTCGAGGGGCACTCCCTCCGCACCGAAGCTGAGATTTTCGGTTTCGCCGCCCACGATTTTCAGATAATCCAAGAGTGCTGCGGCATCCTCTGCCCGTGCGCGTTCTATGACAAACAAGCTGTTATTCAATTTCAAAACTTCCTTTCTTCGTATTTTCCCCTTACGGCGATGCGCCCCAGTATCAAGCATCCATCCATCTGCGGGCAGTCGGCACAGGTTTCAAGGCTCTTTTCTCGGACGCAGTTATGTACGGGGCAGAGCCTGTCGCAGAACGGCGTTTTTGCGCCCTCTATGCGGCATCCGGTGCAGTTTATCATTTCAGGTAGGATCGTTACCCCGTTGAGTTTTGTCCACAGGGCAGCAGTTTTTTCGCGCAGGGCGTTGTCGTTTGTTATCGTTGCGATTCTGGCATCGCATTTTTCGCAGTCCAGTCCGCAGCAGCCGATCAGTTGATTCGTGCTTTTCATAATCCTACCTCCATACAATTTAAGCTTTCCTTACAGCAAGGCAGTTGTCTGCCAATGTGCCGGCAGCGTCTGCACATTCTTTCATGCCATTTCCTCCTGCGCTGCCAATATTGCACCTCTGTATGCCCGCTCCAAATGGGAATTGATCGTGTCCTCATCGTATTTCAACGAATTGTTGGCAATCATGCTTGCATACCCGTGAGCAAACAGAAACACCGTGATAAAAACCGTTTTCGTCTGCTCCATGCCAATTCCTAAGGATCTCTGCATCGCTGAAAGAACGGGGATAAGCTCCTCCGCATCGATCAGTTCAAGCAAAGTCTTTCCGTTAAAATAATCCGACTGGAAAAGGAAGCGGAACAGGTGGGGTTCTTCGATGGCAAAGCGGATATAATTCATTCCGATTCCGAGCGCAGCACCCTTTGGCGGCTTCTTCATGGTCATAAGGTATTCCGAATGATAAAGGTCTGCCTTCGCATAGACTGTTCTTTTCAGTTCTTCCATCGTCGCAAAATGATACATGACGGGCTGTGTGGAACAATGCAGTCTTTCCGAAACGGTTCTTGCGTTGATGTTTTCTGCACCCGCTTCGCGGGCAATCGAAAAGGCCGCATCAACAATCATTTCTTTTGTGACTTTTGCTTTTGCGGGCATACGCATACCTCCGTTTTATAACTTGCATTATGTATAATTGAGATTATACAACGCACAATGCACATTGTCAATCCGCCTGGAGTAAAATTTGCAAATGGTCTTCCAATGGCAGTTTTATAGGTATAATCCGCCTTTCTGCGAAAGGCACCGACGGGGTTATGAAACCGAGGGATGCTTAAGAATCGAGTTCAAGCCTCATAAGAACAAGCGTTTGCCAGCCGCTTCTTGCACGGAAACCTCTTGGATTGCGACCATATTCCTGAAATCCGACCGATTCATACAGCCGGACAGCAGACGCGTTCTCTGCTACGACCTCCAGCTCTATTTGCAGGTATCCCGCTTGCTTCGCGCATTCGATGCACGCAAGCGTAAGAGCCTTCCCGATGCCGCGCCCCCAGTGGGCTTTTTCAATGGCGATGCCGAAGTCCGCACGATGGCGAATCTTTTCCTTGTCATCAATCGGATCAATGCCCGCTGTTCCGGCAATCCTGCCGTCAACGAACGCCGCAATTTCGATGTCATTTTTTGCTTTCGCTGCGCGCCTTCAAAAATTTTGCTTTCTCTTGGACGGTGAACGAATTTTCCTCCGGATAGGTCAGAAGATAGTCCGTTTCTGCATGCGTGAGATCAAAAGTGCGGAGCACTTCGACGGCATATAGTTCATCGGTTATTCCTCCAATGTCGTTGTTCTTTCGTTTTGGCGATGGCAATTCATCGAACATTGCCTCAAAGAGCTCTGTAAGAAACACTTTGCTATCAACTTCATCCACCAGCAGCATTTCTTTCGCTCCCTCATACGGGAGCTCACAGATTGCCGCAGGCATAAGTTCCAGAGCGGATCTTGTTTTCTTTACAAGCAGCCGATCATCATAGATTCCACCGACGATTTTACCTCGGTAATAGAGGATAAATTCTCCCATCATAGGACGGTAAGAAATATCATCCAGATCGGATAGCTGTTCCAGAATGAAATGAAGATACTCTTTACCGGATGCCATTTTTTCCTCCTGTTCAGAACAGTTGCCCCGTCAGCTTCCGCTTTTCCTTCTTTGGAAAAGTCGCTTCAAATCGTTCAAAGCCCTCCGGGTCTTTCTCACAGACAAAATATCCCACTGGGTCTTTGTAGGTGCCGGAAATGCCGTCCAAAAAGCCGGGCGTCAGCTCGCGGATCAGGAAATAATCCGCTTCAGGGTCGTCGGCATAGCGGACACCCTTGGTTTTGGCCGGGACAAAGCCGGACTTGCCGTAAAAGTCAATATTGCCGGTGATGGCAAGTGCTCCTGCGCCCATTTCCTTAGCTTTTTCCATGGAATAGTCCAGCAACTTCTTTCCGTAGCCCTGCCGCTTGTATGCGGGCGCAATGCCGATGGGGCCGAAGGTCATGATCGGCACCTGTCTTCCGTCATCGCAGTCGATTTCCGACCGCACATAGATGACCTGCCCAATCAGCTCACCGTCCAGCTCCATGACGAAGTCCAGCTCCGGCACAAATGCCGGGTCATCCCGATAGCAGTGCAGCACATAGTGCTCCATGCAGCCGGGGCGGTAGACATTCCAAAAGGCCTCGCGGGTCAGGTTTTCAACATTGCGATAGTCATCTTTGGTTTCCAAACGAATGGTAATCTTCTTTTCTGACATGGTGGTTCTCCTTATCTCTTGTCAATAATTTTGTCGATCAGCCCGTAAGCAAGGGCATCCTGCGCCGACATGTAGTTGTCGCGCTCCGTATCGGCGGCAACCTGTGCAAAGGGTCTGCCTGTATTCTCGGAAAGAATGCGGGTCAGCCGCTGTTTGGTTTTCTGCATCTGCTCGGTCACGATCTGAATATCCGTGACCGGGTCTTGTGCCTCCAGAAACAGCATCTGCGCGACGATGGAACTGGCGGATGCGTCCGTTACTTCCTCACCGAGAAAGATGATTCGGTCGGAGAGCAGCCGGGAAAAAATATCATAGCTCCGTTCGCCGCGGCTGGTTTGTTCAATTACATAAGGAATGATGCTCATATAGGTTTATCGCTCCCTGTGTTTATCAAGTTTGGCTTTCCAAAAAGCACCGATAGGGCTGAAAGCCTGCTGCCGCATAGAATTTCCGCGCCGACTCATTGAATGTCCAGACATCCAGTGTCACCCGATCAAAACCCCGATGTTTTGCTTGCGCTTTGCAAAAGCACAACAACGCTGTCCCAATCCCACACCTGCGATACCTCTCGTCCACACCGAACTCTTCAATGTGGTAAAAGTGCTGTGCGCGCATATAAGCCGATTCCGGCTTGTCGATATACTGCACCACGGCAAAACCGCGAGGTTCATTTTCCACGCATGCCACAATCACATCGGCACCAGAAGACTCGAACGCTTGATAAACGCGGTGCTGCAATTCCTCGCAAAAACCGACGCGAAAAATATCCGGCCGTCCCTCTGCATGCAGCCCACTCACCATCATCCGAAGCTCATTTACGCGCGGCAGCTCAGACAGTTCCGCATATCTTACCGACATAGCCTGCGTTTTCTCTTTTTTCAGCCAATGATCCAGAAACTGCATCTGTTCCTCGGTATGGAACCAATGCTCGCCACCGGGCATGACGGTGAGTTTTGCGTGGTGACGCTTGGCAAACGCAGATACGGTTTCCATGGAGGTCAGGTTGTCGTGTTCGCCATACAAAATTTGCGTCGGAACATTCCATGAAATCGGATGCGCACGCACATAACAAAGATAACGCCATGACAGCGTTTCTCCGAAATCTGTGGCAATTTCCTGTTTCTCCGCAAGCTCCTGCTCCGTCACATTCGCCCACCGCATCATGTTGCCGATGAGATTTTCCATATCCACCACCGGAGAGATAAAGTAAGCTCTGGCCACCAGCGTTTCATCCAGTACGGACATGGAAAAGAACGCGCCGATGCTGCCCGCAATCAGTATAAGGCGATCACAGCGCTGCCGTTGCTGCGCAAAAAAAGCCAAGAATTCCTCTTTGGCCTCCCACGGCGTCTGGGAGCGGTAGTCGAAGCCGATGACTTCGCAATTCGGAAAAAGGGGCTTGTAATGGTCGGCTTCTTCCGCCGAGCCGCCCTTTCCGTGAACATAGATAATGGATTCTTTCATTTTTCTTGTCTCTCTTTCTCTGAACAACGGAATCTCACCGTCAAAATGCTTTACCCTTTCCCAAAGCGGGCCTTTTGCGCCCATGGTAAAGGCAATATCGCTGCTGCGGATGGAGAGAGGCTGCATTTGCGGCTTCAGATGAAGAAATTTCATCATTTCCTCTGTCAGCCTGATTTCACCCGACTCTGAAATTACAGTCCAACAATAGAAGCGCCCCTTGTATTGTAAGGAAAAAACGTCCCCATCGGCGCTTCATAATTCGACTTTAGTAATGAACTGCTCAATATGCGCGTCCAGCAGGGGGGCAACGGAATCCTTATCCTTCGCCCCATCGTAGATGCTGTAGAGTAGGTACATTGGCCCGTAGAATTCCAACGCCAGCTGCATGGCGGCTTCGTCAGTATCTGTCAGCTTACGAAAAATTGCGGCCATGTACTCCAGAGGCCCGCCGGCCAAGTAGTCGTGATGGAGCTGCGCCAGCTTGGGGTCACGGTATTGCTCCAGTGTCAGCATCTTACGGAAATTAGAGGAAAACGGCTCCTTCGTCCAATGGTCAAACTGCGCCATGCTATATGCGCGGATTTTTGGAATCGGCGTGTGCAGGTAAGCCTCTGCAAAGCCGTCCGGCTCCGTCTCCGGCATTTCATAGCTTTCCGCGCGTTCATAGTCCATCTCATTCATGCGTTCTACAATCCTGTCCAAAATCTCCTGTTTGCTGGTATAGTGCTTATACAAGGCGGCTTTTGTGAATCCTAATTGCTTGGCAATATCATTCATAGATGTCCCAAGGTAGCCGTTCTGCGCAAACAATTCCAACGCTGTTTCCAAAATTCGTTCTTTCGTATCTCCAGCCATAATATTCCTCCTTGCAAGTAACCACTCGGTAACTTCTATTATAGTTACCGAGTGGTTACTTGCCAGGACCTGGTGAAAAATTTTTTAGAGCGTAGCGCACAACAAATGTCAGCGAAAGGATTGAATCGACACGGTGAGATGCGCCGCATGGGCAGCGCAAAGATCATAAGCCCGATCCACGAAAAGGACACCTTCAGATTCATAAAGCAACACCGGCTTTCACAGCAAATTCAGGCAGCTTTGCGGGCTTCCCATAAATGGAGATCAGCGCGCGGAACTCCCGGCGGAACGCCTCACGCAACTCTCTTTCCGTCAGGTGCAGATGATCCGTATTGGCGAGGATTGCCAGTCCGTAGGTAAAGTAGATCATATCCTGATGAAAGCGGCGGGCCGTATCCTCCGCATATCCGAATTCATCGACGATCACGCCGATGACCTCCTGCATCAGAACATCGCTTTGATATGCCCCTGGCTGTTCGCCCTCCAGATAGAGCCAGCGGAACAGCTGCTTTTCCTCGGCGGCGAATTTGACGAAGCCCATGCCGTAGCTGCTGTAGCAGCTGTCGCTCCCCTCGTGGGCGCGCAGAGAATCCCGCACGCGCTGTGTGTGCAGTTCGATCACACGCTGCGTCAGCGCGGCCTTCAGTTCGTCCATGTTCTTGAATGAAAAGTAGATCGGCTGCGTGGAGCAGCCCAGTTTTTTGGCGACGCTGCGGGCATTGATGGCAGAAAAACCGTCGTCACGCAATACCTCCACCGCGGCGTCGATGATCTGTTCCTTTGAAACTTTTCTGACTGCCGGCATAAGCACCATCCTTATATAATAACGCTTCGTTATATATAACATAGTGCTATTATATCTTGTGGGACGTGATTTGCCAAGCGGCATGTTATTCTTCTGTTTCAATGGAGAAAACCCGGAAGTTCCACCCGGCATAGCTTGACACCACCGCCGTAAAGTGCTATAATAGCGGCAGTCATCCCATGACCATAGAACATTTATTGTCCTATAAAAATGCAGCACATGGGAGTTAAACACAAGGGAGGAATGTATAACATGAAACGAGTGATCGCACTGCTGCTGACGCTGGTCATGCTGCTGGGCCTGGTGCCCACAGCTCTGGCCGCCGAAGCCGCCGCCCCCGACGGGACCGTGCTGAAGGCGGAGGAGGTCAGCGGCACCCCCCGGCTGGACGCCATGGCGGAGAACGACTCTGCGGCGGAAACCACCCAGCCCACCGGACATCGGCCCGATGATATGGTGACCATCCTCGTGGAGCTGGAGCGCGCTCCCGTGCTGGAGGGCTTTGCCGCGAAGAAAACGGCTTCCACCAGCTCTGCCGGTGCGGAGATCGCCGCCTATCTTGCCGGCGGCCGCGCGGAGAAACAGGATGCCGCCATTCGCCGGGATCAGAAAAAGGTCTTTGCCGAGATCCAGGCGGCCCAGCCCGCCGCTCTCCAGGCGGAGGGCACCCGCACTGCCGGCGCCCCTGAGCTGATGGAGCAGTGGACGGTGCTCTTTAACGGCATGGCCGTCCGCGCCCCCTATGGCATGCTGGATACCATCCGCAGTCTGAAGGGCGTGAAGTCCGCCCATGTGCAGCATGTTTACAGTCAGCCCGCCTCTCCGGCCACCAATGCCGGTGTGGCAGGCTACAGCTATGACATGGTCCACCTGCAGGAGGTCTGGAACAAGGGCTACACCGGCAAGGGAATGCTGGTGGCCGTGGTGGATTCCGGCCTGGACATGGAGTATTCCAGCTGGTGGAGCGATGAGGAGGGCGCCAACGTCACCGGTCTGCGCCGGGTCCACGAGGCCTTCCGGGACGACTCCTTCTACTCCCAGCTCAGCAACAGCGACCTGCGCTATACCAAGGAGTCCCTGCTGGCCTTCCTGAACGGCCGCCAGCTCAATGCCAATAGGCTGAGCCCCGCCTCCAACGAGGCCATGTACAAGACCCGCAAGGTCCCCTTCGCCTTTGACTACGCCGGAGACGCCGACCCCTATACCGGCGAGATCATCAGCGGCGACGTCAACGTCCGCAACAGCGGCAGCAACCACGGCACCCACGTCTCCGGCACCGTGGCGGGCTTTGTCCAGAGCCAGGAGGGCGAGGTCCTCTTTTCCGGCGTAGCCCCCGATGCCCAGCTGATGATGATGAAGGTCTTTGCCGACGGCGGCAACTCCGGCGCCACGGAAAGCGCCATTCTCAACGCCCTGGAGGACGCCATGACCCTGGGCGCCGACGCCGTGAACCTGTCTCTGGGCTCCGACAACGGCTTTGCCTATGACGACACCGCCATCCACGGCGTTTATGCCCGGCTGGAGCAGGCCGGCGTCATCCTGATGACCGCCGCCGGCAACAGCGAAAACTCCCCCGCCCAGGGCAATGAGCGGGGCGGCCTGAACCTGGCGGAGGACCCGGATATCTCCATGATGTCCTCTCCCGCCGTCTACCCCTCCAACCTGGCGGTGGCCTCCATCAACAGCACCATCAACATGCAGAGTGTGCTGAGCTGGACCGACGCCCAGGGCCAGAGCCATACCGTTCCCTTCTCCGACCCCAACGAAGTGGCCATGAAGCGGAAGTTCCCCGAGAGCCAGAGCTTCGTTGTGTATGACGCGGGCTACGGCACCTACATGGACTACTACAACGCCGGATTCAGCAACGGCTACAACGGCGGCAAGACGGGTATTGCCCTGGTCAAGCGCGGCAGCGCAGACGGCAGCACCCTCTCCTTCGCCGACAAGATCAACAATGCCAGCAGCTTCTCCGGCACCAACTACATGGGCGAGAGCTACGGCGTGCTGGCTGTGCTGGTTTATGACAGCGACCCCGCCGCCACCACGCTTATCAACATGAACACGGACAACACCTCGCTGACCTCCGCCTTTATTTCCGGCGTGGACGGCGCGGCCATGATCGATGCGCTGAACGCCGGGCAGGAGGTCCGCATCACCGTTCACCAGCAGGACCAGCTGTCCGACTGGGAGGAGGGCGGCCAGATGTCCTCCTTCACCTCCTGGGGCAGCGGCTCCGGACTGGAGCTGAAGCCCGAGATCACCGCCCCCGGCGGCAACATCTGGTCCACCGTGATGGACAGCAGCTATGTGGAGGGCGCCGGGAAGTACGATGACTATACCGGGTCCTACAGTCTGATGAGCGGCACCTCCATGGCGACGCCCCATATGGCGGGCCTGGCCGCGCTGGTGGAGCAGTATGTCAAGTCCCAGCATCCCCAGCAGGACGCCGCCGCCAGCGCCGACCTGACCAACCATCTGCTGGTGAGCACCGCCGTGCCCCAGCAGGAGAACGGCGTATACGTCTCTCCCCGCCGCCAGGGCGCCGGCCTTGTGAACGCAGCCGCGGCCATTTCCACCCCTGCCTACATCGATGTGGACGGCAAGCTGGTGGGCAAGCTGGAGCTGGGCGACGATCCCGGCTGGAGCGGCAGCTATGATCTGGACTTCCGGGTGGAGAACCTGGGCAGCGACACCCTGAGCTACAGCATGAAGGCCGTGCTTCTGCGGCCGGATACCGCAGAGCAGGACGGCAAGACCATGGTCCTTGCCAGCGATGTGCTGATCCGTGAGGTGGATCTGGGCAGCGTCAGCGTGCCCGCCGGCGGCACACAGGTCAGCCGGACCGTTTCCCTCACCGCTTCCGACATCGCCGCCATCCGCGACCTGTTCCCCAACGGCAGCTATGTGGAGGGCTTTGTGATCCTCACCGCCGCCGACGGCTCCGCGCCTCAGATCGGCATGCCCCTGCTGGCCTTCCTGGGCGACTGGACCTCTGCCCCCATCCTGGACCGCGCCAACTGGTTCGACGAGCCCCAGGACGGCGAAAACGTGATGAACAACGACTGTACCCTGGGCGTCAACGTGGTGGGCAGTACCATCCGCAGCGCCGGGGAAGTGGTGAACTTCCTGAACCTGGGCCAGAACATCTTTGATACCGACATTGCCGCCGGGAGCAAGCAGACAGTTTTCCACCAGGAGAACTTTGCCATCTCCCCGGACGGCAGCGGCTATTTCGACGCCATTGACGACTTTGAGCTCTATCAGCTGCGGGATGCCAAGCTCTTTGTCACCGAGGTCCGGAACAAAAACACCAACGAGCTCTATTTCCGCACCTTCAACACCTATGTGCCCCGCAGCGTCTATCAGGCCGGCTACGGCGTGGTCCTGCCCATGTCCCTTTACTACTTCACGGATGCCTGGGACGGAACGGACCTGAACGGCGACGTCCTGCCCAACGGCACCCAGTGCGTTTACACCATTACCGCCTATGGCGAGGGTGACTACGGCGACACCGTGGACAATGAGGAGCTGGGCCGCCCGGTGACGGACTTCGAGTCCTTCGTGGACGGCAAGGAGCCCACCTTCAACGGCCACAAAATGGACAAGACCGGCGACGTGCTCTCCTTCGACGTGCTGGTGGACACCCAGGCCCCCAAGCTGGAGAACAACGCCGTGACCTTCTATCAGAAGGATGGCCGCACCTATATGCAGGGCACCGTCTATGACGAGGACGGCTCCCTGGCCTCCGTGGCGGTCCACGCCCAGGTGAGCCGGACCTATACCGACTCCACCGGCCGGGAAATCACCGAGTACAACATCGATCTGCTGAATCCCCTGTATTCCCAGAGCATTTATGACGCCGATACCCACACCTTCACCTTCACCGCAGATGTGACGGAGTATCGCGGCAGCTACAACTGGACCGGCAACGTGTATCTCTCCTGCGGCGACTATGCGGCCAATGACCGCACCTATGCCATCAAGGTGGACGCCTCCCAGGGCCTGACCCTGTCCCAGACATCCGCCCGCCTGCACCCCGGCCAGAGCTTTGACCTCAGCGTGAACAACAACACCGGCTCCACGGCGCCCATCACCCGCACCTCCAGCAACCCCGAGGTGGCCACGGTGGATGAGTTCGGTCATGTGGTGGCTGTGGCTCCCGGCCAGGCCATCATCACCGTGTCCAACGGCACCTACTCCGCCCTGTGCGTCATAGCGGTGGAGGCATCCTCCACGGAGGTGAAGGACTTCAAGCTGTCCATGGACCACTTCTCCGGCCTGAAGCCCAACGGCGCCATCACCGTCCGGGTGGTGGACCTGCAGCCCGCCGATGTGGAGATCTATCAGAATCAGTGGCTGGTATATGAGGACGACGAGGACTGGGCGGGCCTGGTCAGCGTCTCCCAGAACAGCAGCGACGCGCTGGAGGGCCTTATCGACCTGAACTATCAGGCCTCCGCGGACAAGATCCCCTCCGGAACCGGCCATCTGGACGTCACCATCAACGGTGTTACCCGGACCATGACCTTTGACTGGGAGGACGTCTATCAGACCTCCGACCAGGAGGACCTGCAGTCCGACGCCTACTACAACGAGCAGACCTATTACGTCACCGCCGGTGAGACCGCCAGCCTCATCGCCCGGTATCGCCAGACCCACTCCTTCTCCGATGTGAAGCTGTACACGGCCCAGGGGTATGTTTCCGGCGGCAGCGACAATCCCACCACCGCCGCCACCGGCCTGGTGCTGGACGGCCCGGACTTTGTCCTCTCCGGCAGCGAGCCCTGGCGCGGCAGATTGGTGAACACCGAGGGCTATGCCCTGCCGGAGTCCATCCATGTGGTTTACCGCTATGATTACGGCTATGAGTATGAGCTGACGGAAAACGCCATGTACAATGGCTATACCTATGACCGTACCACCGGCGATATCGTCGTGTCCGCCCCCTACGGCTCCTCCACCACGGTGGTGATCCGGGCAGACGGCACGGAGAAGGCCGGTAATCCGGCGGGTGCCCTCTCCGGCGTCACCTATGACCGTCCCGACAGCACCTACGGTCCCTTCAACTGGACGGTGACGGAGGGCGGCGGCAAGCTGGAGACCGCCGAGGACGTCAACGTTAACGGCACCCGCAAGAACGTTGCCTATTACACCCCCTCGGAGCCCGGCGTCAGCTATCTGACCGCCACCACCAAGGACGGGCAGTATCATGTGAACTTCGCCGTGGTCTGCCTGCCGGTGCAGGCCAATACCCTGCGCCTGGATGATACCCGGGCCACCCTGCATCCCCTGGAGACTCTGGCGCTGAACGCGACGCTGACTCCTACCCCCACCCGGGCGGAGGACGCCGCGCTGACCTGGACCTCCTTCAACCCCGAGGTAGCCACCGTGGATGAAAACGGCGTTGTCACCGCCCACAAGCCCGGCTACGCTTACATCAAGGTGTCCACCGATATCAACACCAGCGTCACCGCCTACTGCGTGGTGGAGGTATTGCCTGGTCAGGGCTATACCGTGACTCTGGACGCCAACGGCGGCATGGTGAAGCCCGACTCCGTCAGCGTCCAGTACGGCATAGCTGTGGGCCAGCTGCCTGTGCCCGTCCGTGAGGGCTATACCTTCGACGGCTGGTATGACGAAAACGGTGCGCAGTACACCGAGGACACCATATATGCCATCGCCGGAGACGCCACCCTCACTGCCCGCTGGACCGCCAATATCTACGAGATCACCCTGGACGCCAACGGCGGCGTCACCGACGTGGCCCTGGTCCAGGTGACCTTCGGCCAGGCCGTGGGCGCCCTGCCCACACCTACCCGGGAGGGCTATGTGTTCCTGGGCTGGTTCGACGAGGTGGGCAGCCGCTATGATGCTTCCACCGTCTACAGCACAGCCGATGGTGTGACCCTCACCGCCCGCTGGGGTCAGGAGGACAGCACCTTCACCATTACCCTGAACGCCAATGGCGGCAAGGTGGAGCCCTCTGCTCTGGCGGTGGTATACGGTCAGGCTGTGGGCACCCTGCCCGTACCCACCCGGGAGGGCTATACCTTCGGCGGCTGGTACGACAAGGACGGCAACCGCTACGACGCCTCCAGCGTGTACAGCGTCAAGGGTGACACGACCCTGACGGCCCGCTGGATCGAAAACAGTGTCCAGACCGGCGACGGGTTCCCCATCTTCCTGCTGAGCGGCGCGATGATGGCGGCTGCCGCAGGCGCTGTGATGCTCCTGCTGAAGCGGCGGAAGCTCATGGGCGAATAAACAGACCGGAAGTGCTTCTGCACAGGCTGTTATAAAAGGCTCTCCGGCACATGTGCGCCGGAGAGCCGGGAAACGAAACAAGCCAAGGCCGGCAGGTCAATGACCTGCCGGCCTTCAACTTGTCAAAAATCCTTAATGGGACATTCTCCGCTGGGCAGCGGCTCCATCAAAGCGCTGCGGACACGGGCGGAGTGAATCCGCCCTTCGCCAAGGTTTTGCCTTGGCAAAACGCTTGGACGGCGCAAAAGCGCCGTGGGTCGAAGATGGCCCATACTCTGATATTTTTCTGGAGGATATTCCATGTCTGAACTACGCACTGAAATTTCCCGGCGGAGGACCTTCGCCATTATCTCCCACCCGGATGCCGGTAAGACCACACTGACCGAGAAATTCCTGCTGTACGGCGGGGCGATTCAGCTGGCGGGTTCGGTAAAGGGGAAGAAAACCGCGCGCCATGCGGTTTCCGACTGGATGGAGATCGAAAAGCAGCGCGGTATTTCGGTTACCAGTTCGGTAATGCAGTTTGAGTACCAGGGGTATTGCATCAATATTCTGGATACCCCGGGACACCAGGACTTTAGTGAAGATACCTACCGCACCCTGATGGCGGCGGACAGCGCCGTGATGGTCATTGATGCGGCAAAGGGCATCGAGCCGCAGACCCGCAAGCTCTTTAAGGTGTGCGCCATGCGGGATATCCCCATCTTTACCTTTATCAATAAGCTGGATCGTGAGGCGCGCAATCCCTTTGACCTGCTGGAGGAGCTGGAGAAGGAATTTGGCATTGGCACCTACCCGGTGAACTGGCCCATTGGCTGCGGCGTGGATTTTAAGGGCGTATTTGACCGCGACCGGCGGGAAATTCTGGCCTTTAATGAATTCCACAACGGGCAAAATAAGCTGGCGACCATCGAGTGCGACATTACCGATACTGCGCGGCTGGATGAGCTGCTGGGGCCGTACCAGCGGCAGGCGCTGGTAGATGACATAGAGCTTTTGGACGGCGCAAGCTATGAATTTGATATAGAAAAGGTACGCCACGGTAAATTGAGCCCAGTATTCTTCGGGTCGGCGTTGACTAACTTCGGCGTGGAGACCTTTTTGGAGAACTTCCTGCAGATGACGACGCCCCCGCTGCCCCGCAAGACCATCGACGGGATGGTGGACCCCTTTGACGAGAGCTTTTCCGCCTTTGTGTTCAAAATTCAGGCGAACATGAATAAGAACCACCGCGACCGCATTGCATTCATGCGCATCTGCTCCGGGCTGTCTCTTATACACATCTGACGCTGCCGACGATCTTACGCGTGTAGATC
>ERZ1026997.239-NODE-239-length-26057-cov-7.496923_pt1 | contig 26057 bp, 38 predicted proteins | sample MGYA00519289_ERZ1026997 | MGnify/ENA primary metagenome ERZ1026997 (study PRJEB26926, sample SAMN06164455) | human gut metagenome | biome: ENVO:00009003; feature: ENVO:2100002; material: ENVO:00002003 | host: Homo sapiens | place: USA | collected 2012 ... | reverse complement strand
CTACACGCGTAAGATCGTCGGCAGCGTCAGATGTGTATAAGAGACAGCACAGTACCTTCCGGGCGGTTCGCTTGGTTTTGGTTCGATCTCGCCTTTGGGTTGGCTCGGCCTCTGGCCTGTGTGCCCTTGCCTCTTTGTTCCCCTGTGTTGCGGCCTTTTCTTTCTTTTTTCTTGGCGGCTGCGCTCGTTGGCTTGTCTTTCCTTGCTGCCCTGTGCCTTGGCCTCGCTTTCCTGCTGGCTACTTCATAGCCTGCTCTATGTGGTGGTTGAAGCGTTCACCCAGCTTTTCGTTGATTGTTTGCTCGATAGTCTCGCGGGCTCTGCCGTCAATCATCTGCGGCACGGACAGGGTACGCACTGCCTCGATAGGAGAGCGGCCCTCTCCGGTGCGCTGGTATGGAAGTATAGCCCCGCCTTTTCCAGCGGTCAGGAAGGTGTCGCTGCTCATGGCTGTGCGCTGTCCTTTTATGATCGTCACTTTTACAGTGTACTTTCTGGGCGGCCTTACCATAGCAACGGGAAAGCCCCCAGCTATCAGCTGTCCCGGTATTCTGATCGGCTTTTTTTGCTGTGCAGAAGGCCGGGCTTTTGGGCTCATTTTGAAGTGGATCGGCGTCAGGGTTCTGCCCTTATATTCCAGAGTTGCGCCGTCCACGGATATGCCAGCGACACGGATTGAAGTCCTTCCGCGCTTCGGTTTCTTAGCTGCGTCCTTTATGGCCGCTGTGTCTACACCGTAGTGCTCGCGGATCCCTTTGGACACCCATCCAGGGCCTCTGCTCGTGAAGTCTGATACTGTTCGCTTGATCGCTACTTCGCCGCCGTCCTTTAGCTTCTGGAGCCTTTTCACTATGTCGCCCGCTCCAGAGTAGGAGACAGTAAAGCCGCCACTCGTTCGCCGGGCCGGGCCCGTTCTGAATAGGTCGCTCATGGCTTGCCTCCTTTCCTTTGAGAACGGAAAAACCGCCCAGAGCCTTGCAGTGTCTCCAGACGGTTTCCGCTGTTTTACAGTGTAGCACATGAGTTTATCCCTTTTTATCCCCATTTATCCCCTTTTGTCCCTTTTTGTCCCCCTGAGTTTTCCACAATATCCCGTCTGGAATGTGCATAAAAAGCCCGCCGTTGGTCTTTTTTCGGGCTTTTGGCGGGCTCTATTTTTTTATTTTGGTGCGTATATTTTTGTCAGCGATTGCAAAGCAGATCCGTGGATCTTAAATGTCCGTTTTAGGTATCTCTTTTCGTGCTCGTCGTAGTCGTCCATATCCCCGAACAGGGCAGCGCATACCGCCCACCACCTTGCATGGTCGAAGTAGCGCATTTCGATAACAATTTGCTCGTCCGGGTTTTTCATTTTTCCGATCAGTAACTCCAGCTCCTTGCGTTCGTTATATTCTTCCAGCTGTAAGTCTTTGATCTCTTGTTCGAGTTCGTCCTTTTGGGTTACTTGCCTTTCCGTTTTGCTGGATCCGTCGCCGCTTCCTCCCGGCAGGCCGGAGAGGTTCGGGCTGGAAGGTGAGCCCATGACGGACTCCAGATACACAAGCCGCTCGATCTTATTCTCGATCCGGCGCTGGAAGGTCGCGTAGTGCTGCAGCTTCTCCTTTATTGCGTCGGTTTCCTTCGGCTGCTTTCCTCCTGCCGCCTGTTTTTTGTGCCCCATGGGCCCCGCCTCCTTTCAGCCTCATTTACTCAAATATCCCCTCGAATACCTCGCGGGGCTGCTCGGCTCCTTTTCTTATGAGCCGGATCCCGGTTGTTTTCCCGGTGGTTCTTATGTAGCGCCTCACGATCGTGTCCACAAATGCGGGCTCCATTTCCATGAGAAACGCCTGCTGCCCGACGCTCTCTGCTGCGATCAGCGTCGTTCCAGATCCTCCGAAGGTATCAAGGACGCCCTCAGCCCACTGGGTATTGTCCAGCAGCTTCTCCAGTATTTCGACGGGTTTCTGCGTCGGGTGCAGCTCATTCCCGGAGCGTGTAGCCTCCAGTACGTTGCCGTAGCCTTTGTGATTGTCCCACTTCGGCTTTGTGCGGTGTGCAAACATGATGAGCTCATGCTGTGCCCTCCAGCCGTTACCCATGCCGGGGCTTTGCTTATTCCATACAATCATATTTCTGACGCCCAGCCCGGAGCCTTCCACGAGGTCAAAGAGATAAATCCACATTCTCCAGTCCGTGAAGATATACGCCACTTTTATGTCCGTGGCTCCGAGGACGTTCTTCATTAGCACCTGATAGCCTCTGGTTGATAGATTGTCGGAGCTGATCGTCGGCGTTGTAAAGCCGCCCTTCCCGTCAGACTGTTTGCTGCCGATACTTCCAGTTACTCTGCCGGACTCCTGAAAGCCGCCGGAGCAGTAGGGTGGATCGGTGAGAAGGATCTCCGGGCGAGCTCCGTCAAGCAGTAGCTCCCGATCCTGTTCGTTCGTGGCGTCTCCGCAGACAACGCGGTGGCGTCCGAGGATCCAGAGGTCGCCTTTCTGAGATATGACGGCCTCTGCCTCCGGTGTTTCCGGTATGTCGTCCGGTTCGTTGAGGTCATTGTGAAGGGCTTCGGACAGGGCAGTGACGAGACTTTCCACCTCGTCCTCTGTGTAGCCAGTCAGTTCCATGGGGATCTCCCCGGTGTCTATATCTGCGAAAATGTCAGCCAGCAGCTTATTGTCCGTCTCTGCCAGCTCTGCGATCCGGTTGTCGGCCACCAGATCTGCGTATTCCTCCGCTTCGTTGGTGTAGTTCTGGTAGTCTACGGGTGCCTGCTTCATGCCTTCCAGAAGGGCAGCAGAGAGGCGTCCGTGTCCTTTTACGATAAAGCCGGAGCGCTTGCTGACTGTGATCGGCTGCCTCCACCCGGTCTGCCTGATAATTCGTCCTAGTAGCTGGATCTGTGCGTCTGGGTGCTGGTTCGGGTTCTTCGGGTTAGGTACCAGCGTTGAAACATCCACTATTTTGTCGTGGGCGCAGAATACCGGCACACCGTCGGCGTATGCTTTCGGCTCTGCCTCTGTTTTATAGTCCATTTACTTGTCCACCTGCCTTCCGTCGCTTCCTGCTGCTTCCATGATCCTGCCGCGGAGCTGCCGGTCTGTCTCTCCAGCCTCGCGCCGGATCCCGTACTCTTTGGCGAGTAGCTCCAGAGCCCGTCCTCCTGCTGCATGTGGTGTCCATGCCCCGATCGCCTTTGCCTGCCGGATAATGCGACGATCTACGGCTTTGCGGCGGCGCTTTCTTTTTATGTGGGCGATCAGAATAATGAGGGCAGCCACTCCGCAGATCAGACACATAAGCACGAGCGGGATCCAAAACAAGCCGAGGACTACTCCGATCCAGCTTATCCTTACCACGCTGAGCAGTTTCAGAAATATGAGAACGATCCATAGCAGGAAAGAGGCGAAGGCGTATAAAATCCATACGCCGATTGGGTTGTTATCTTCGTGCATTTCTTTTCGCCCTCCTTCTTTGTTCCCGGTTTCCGCCGGGCTTTCTCTGGTTTTTTGGATAGTCTGCCAAAAATCCCGCTTTGACGGCGCACTCCGTACAAAGATAAGTGACAGCCTGCGCCTCTTTGAGCTTGTCGGCTGCCGGCATTTTCCAGCACTTCTGGCCGCAGAGAGGGCAGTCGATCAGTTCCCAGTCCGGGTGCTTTTTCTTGGTGTCGCCGTTTAGGTTCTTATCCAGAGGAAGGCAGAGGATCCCTCCCTTGTCGCTGTATTTTCTGGGCGTAAGATTGAAGCCGCGGGCCCGGAGTTCCTCGCGTGTTTCATTCCTGACTTCCTCCTGCAAAACTTCCACGACGTCCACCTGCTCCAGCGTAAGACAAAACGCCCCTTGCGGTTCCCACTTCTTTGCCTTCCATACTTCGGCGAAGCCTTCGAGCTTTTCATGCTCGCACATGCCCGCCAGCGTCTCCGTGGTGAACATGGTTTCCATGACTGCCTCGTCGTCTGGCTCGTCCCAGCCATAGAGGTGCCAGCTCTCCCGGTTGTCATAGTCCCACTGGGAGAAGTAGAGTGTGTGGCCGTCGATCGGCCAGCCTGTGCCTTTTACGGTTCCTTTTATGATTTTCGGTCTATATTGCACGGTGTTGTCCTCCTTATACTTGTACTGGGAGGGCCGGAGCCCTCCCTCTGGTTTTTGTGATATGCTGGGCTTATGCGATTATGGTTATCTGCTCCCGGTTTGGAATGTCGGCCAGCGCCTCCACGAGATAGCTCTTTACATTGTCAACGGCCACCGCCTCCCAGCGCCCGCCGTCGGCAGCTACCAGCTTAAAAGCAGGAGCACCGCCTCTGCCTTCGGTGATCCGGAAAACAAACTCGCTTTCCGGCTGTTCTACCTCCAGAAATGTGCGGTAGGGGATCAGCCGCACCGGGTTGGGAATAATTGCGTTTTCTTTCTTCGTGACTCCGGTTTTCATTACAACTTGCTGACTGATCCCGTCGTCCGAGAATGTGGCCTCCTGCGTGCTCACGATATTGCTCGCCACCTTTGTGACGTCCTCCCGTTCTTCGCTTGGAGCGAAGCACGCCTGCATAGAGACGAGAAAAGACTCCTGATCGTACTCTCGGCCATATTCAAAGCGGGGCAGTAGGGCGTTTACCTCAAAGAGCGTCTCACGATCCCGCTCCGGCAGCAGGCCGGAGTAAAGCAGCACTTTGGTGGCACTTACTACCTGAATAATCATGCGATCCCGCAGTTCTTCCCGACTTTCCTTTATGTAGTCCACCAGAGAGGTGAGTGTGGTCGCCCGGATTGGCTCCGCTTTGTCTGCCTCGTCGTAGCGTTTGAGGGATTTCGTACAGTACGTCCGGCCGTTTATCTCTATGGTTTCCGGTTTCTCGGCCTTCACGGCCAGATCTGTGATAAATGCGATCGCTTCTCTAATTCCTTCCATGGTCTTGTCCTCCTTTTCTTATGCCTGCGCCGCTGCGCGTTCCATTACTACGATTTTACCGTCGTTTTTTGGTTGTTCCTCGGTCTGTCCGTTGGTCGTCCGTCGGTCGTCCTCTGGTTCGTATATTTCCCCAGTTACCGGATCGAAGTCCTTACCGGGTATCATGTGGCCTGCTGCTTCCGGATCTGCCTCTGCCTGCTGCCGTGGCTCCGGTTTCCTTCGTCTCATATCAATGGGAGCGCCGGTTGGAATGTCCTGCTCCCGCTCGGCCTCTGCCGGATCGGCCTCCTGCTGCCCGGCGGGTTCCTTTGGCTGTTCTTCTTCCTCCGTGAAGTCGGAGAGGTTCATCTGCCCGCGGATCTGGCCGTCATACTCGGCGATCTCGATCTGCCCGGTTCTCATATTGACGCCCATCACCATTTGAGTGTCGATCGCCTCCGTAGCTGCGAGCTTGGTCGTGACGGAGATTTGAGTGTTGATTACCTGACGACTCTTGTTCGGTGCGAATTTTATCGCTATATTGATCTGTCTCTTTGTGGTGGCTTCGGTGTTCGGGTTCTGAATGTTCTCAGCCACCTGCATGAGTGCCTCGTTGAGCTTCTCAGCGAAGGCCCCGCCTGCCAGTCTTTCGAGGTTGATCTGGCTCGTTACTTTCTGCTTTGCCATGGCTTTTCCTCCTTAAAAAATGGTATTTGCTGCAATTATGAGAAACACAAGTGCCACAAAGGCAATCGTGATGTGCTCGCGCTTCTTGTCGCTGATCGGCGGCTTTGGTTCCCCTACGATAAAGATCAGGCACGTAAAAGCCGCAACGCCCAGCAGAATGTTAAGGGCTGTCATGCCTTGCCTCCTTTCTGAGTTTCCGCAGCCTCCAGCGGCTCGGCCCGATATATTTCGCATGATCCCAGTATTTCGGGTTCCAACGGCAGCCGGGGCAGGCGTTTTCTTTTGCGCCTTGGCAGCCTACGCACTCGTGGATCTCTCCGCACTCGTCGAAGCATGGCCCGAAGATACACCGGAGCCCGAACACGAGCAGCCCTACCATGACAGCGCCGATTATGGCCGCGCTTGTTAAAACGATTATGGCAAAAATCGCTATTATGGCGTCGATCATTGAGTGGCCTCCTTTCTGCGCCATATTGCTTCGGTAGCTGCGGAGTGTGTAGAACGCCTACGCCCGCAGGTTTCCACCACTCCCATGTCTTTGAGTTCTGAGAGTCTGGGCGCCACATAGTTGCGGTTGTAGTAGGGGATCCGGCCAGCCTTCACCAGCTCGTCCGTGATTTCGCTCACGGTCATACTCCTGCTGCCGAGCGTTTCAAGGATCAGGCGACTGCGTTCCTTCACTTTAGGGATAACGGCGTCATAGCTCGCCCTCCGGGTTTCCTTTGTGGTCTTGTTTGTTCCCATGAAATACCTCCTTTTCTGCCTTCCACGCGATAGCAGAGCGCCCCGTCACGCTGCACTCGCGTTTTCCGGCGTTTCTTGTCAGCCCAGCCGCCTGCGCTTTGGTTAAGATCGGGCCTACGTCGCTGCGGCTTACCTGCTGCCCCCTGTCTGACAGGGTGGCGGCGATCTCGTTCGCGGTCATGTCCCTGTCCCTTATTAAATCCAGCACCATGTCCCGTAGGCTCTGGGCCATATCCTTACTGCGCCAGATTACGACGGCCGAGGGGAAGGGAGCGGAGCACGGCCGCCCTTTGGCGTCTTTGGTCGGGTTTCCGTCCTCGTCTGTGAATGTGATCCTCCCGCGGACAAAGCGTACCTCGTCGGCTTTTCCGTGGAATATGTAGTCGTGGAAGTAGGACGTGTCTGTGCGGGCCGGTATGAGCATTACCACGAGAGTGCCGGGTTTCTTGCTTTCCTCGTAGCCCTTCCTTACCCATTCATTGATCTGGCGGCCGTAGGGTGGATTACAAAACACGCGACACCCCCCCAGTCAGCTTTCAGGCCGTCGTCGGCCGGTGTGAAATATCTCGCGCACTTGGCGCTTTTATCGGTGGCGGCCGGATCGAGGTTAAAATGAAACTCTTGATCCAGCTCTCTGAAAAAGTCGGCCGGAGTACACCAGCCCATGTTTTTACTGCTTAATAGTGCTCCGTTCATGTCAATGCTCCTTTCTCTGCGATTTCCATATAAACGCCGGGAGTGTAGTCTGCCTGCTCCTGAGCTGCCTCTGCCAGCGCGAGGATCGGGCAGCCCTCACCCAGATTTCGGCACATATTCCGGGTGGTTCCTTTATCCATATAGGCTCGGATCGACTCGCCGGTTTCGTTGTCTTTGAGGATCCGGCTCATAATGCTGCAGCAGGCTTTCCCTTTGTGTTCTCCGAAAAGCTGGATCCCGCTGCACTCATGGCACCATTTTCTTTCAAAATTCATAGCGTTTCCTCCTGCTCCCCGTATTCCAGCTCTATGCCTTCCAGAAGTTTGAGCACTCCGGCGATATACTGCACTCGGAAGGGTTCGAGCTCTGCCTTATTCATGTGTTTATGTCCGTATAGTTTCCTCATATCCCGCCACACGCCCCACGGCACCCGGTAGAAGTCTTGAAGCTCGACACTCACGAGGATAAAAGCAGCAGCACCGAGGCGGTCATGCTCTGCGAGGCTGTTCAGTTGCTCCTGAGTCAGACGGTTGTAGTCGATCCGGTCGCTATCAGTGTGCTTCGCCTCAAATACCACGGCCCGGCCACCGGTGAGGGTTCCCTTAAAGTCAGGCTGTCCCGCTTTGGTATAGCAGGCGAGAAACTGCCCCTGCCGGTTTGGCGGTCTGAGCGGCCGCATGGGCTCCGGCGTTTTTTCAATGAAGGCCACGCCCTTGTCTTTATACCAGCCGAGGCTTGCGGCGATCATGTTCTCGAAGTGTTCGCCCGCTCGCTTGCTCTGGAGCCCCCGCTGGCTGCGCTGGACGTTTGAGAGGGCGGCGGCAGCAGTTGGATCCGGATAGCCCTCTGCATTTTTGCCCGGCACATAGTCCCAGCTCATGCCTCAGCCTCCACGGTGATGTCGTGTCCGCGGTTTCGCCTGAGCTCTGCTGCCAGCTCAACGATTACCTCTCCGCTGATCCGCACGGTGGCCGACTCGAAGGCGGCGACTCCGTTTATTGCCCCGGTATGAGCGGGAAGGACGAGAAAGGCGTCGCCCAGTTCTTTGTCCTCCTGCCGGTTTTCCTCCTGCTCCCGGAGGTGGTAGAGATCGGCGGCGTCTTTTACCGGGATCCCGTGCTCCTTGGCGTATGTGATTTCCTTTTTCATGCCTTCGCTCGGATTGTTTATGCCGTACACCCATAGCTCGTCGCACATGTCCAGCAGCGCGATCCCCAGCTCCATGCCCGCCTCCCGCTCCTGCGGTATGGTGTCGTCAAGAAACTGGGTGCAGTAGACATGAGGCGCGATCGGTATCACGTCCGGCCAGAGTTCCACCGCCTCCCGGCAGTAGCCCTGTGCCTTCTGAATATTCTTTTCAATGTCCCCACGGAGAGGGGAGCAGATATATATAAGCCTGTTTCTCATGGTTTGGCTCCTTTCTGGCAGCAGGCGTCAAGCCTCTGCCTGATAATTTCGCAATAGTCCGGGTTGATCTCTATCCCGATAAAGTTCCGGCCCTCCTGCACGGCCACGGCCCCGGTGGTGCCGCTTCCGGCAAAGGGATCCAGAACAGTGTCGCCGGGCCTGCTGCCCGCTAATATGCACGCCCTCACGAGTTTCTCCGGGAATGTGGCGAAGTGTGCGCCCTTATATGGCCGTGTGGCGATTGTCCAAACACTGCGGCGGTTTCTTTTCCCGCTTTCGTTTGGTGTGAGCCCGTGGCTTTCCCGCTCCACGGTGTCGTTGTTATTCTTCGCCCGGTCATGGGTGTAAGCGCCGCCTCCGCGAAAACTTGCAGAGTTTCCTCGCCTGCGCCCCGTGCCGTCCGCCCCATATCCGACGGCGGGTTCTTTTATAGCTGCGGCGTCAAAGTAGTACCGGCGCTGCTTGCTCAAAAGAAAAATATATTCATGGGATTTTGTGCAGCGGTCGGCCGTCTGCTCTGGCATGGCGTTTGGCTTGTGCCAGATTATGTCTTGCCGGAGGATCCAGCCGTTTGCTTTCAATGCGAAGGCCAGCAGCCACGGGATCCCGTTGAGGTTTTTCTGTGTGTAGCTGTCCCCGATATTCACCCAGAGAGTGCCGTCGTCTTTCAGGACTCTGCGTACTTCCCAGAAGATCTTCACGAGGTTCTCAATGTACTGATCCGGCGTATCTTCGAGCCCGATCTGTCCGTTTGTGCCGTAGTCTCTCAGTCCATAGTAAGGCGGCGAGGTTATGCAGGTACGGCAGCAGGAGTCCGGGAGCTTTTTCAGGGCGTCCAGCGCGTCGGCGTTTATGATTTTGTTCATGTGTCGCTCACCTCTCCAGCTTCCAGAGCCAGCGGATCCGCAGCGGCCAGAGCCTCCCGGCGGCTCCAGCCTGAGATTGCAGCATAATACTGTTCACGCTTCCTTCTGTCGCTCTCTCGGTCTGCGAGCTTTTTCTGCCCTTTATCCGGTAGTGAAGCGGCCACGGCGTCGATCTGCGTTGTCAATTCTCCCGGTGTCATGTCTCTGGCTTTTTCCCGCTCGTACATGGGCGTGTACTGCTGCATGAAGGCCACGCGATCCATGCCCGGCTTGCTGCCTCCCCAGTGTCCCCGGTGCATTTCCCAGAGATTGCTCCAGCCGATAGCCTCCACGGCACGGGCCACAAGGGGCGGGAGTTGCTGCTTTAAGTCTCCGTGGTTAAATTCTCCCTCCGAGTAGAGCAGGTCGCTGACTGCGAGCCATGCCTGATCTGGCGCTATGAGATCCGGGTGTGCGATCTCCAGAAGGATTTCCCGGAGTTCTGCCACGCTGGGCGGCCACTTGCTTGTCGCTATGTGCTTTTTGACGGCCAGCGCCACCAGAGGGGCGTCCACGTCCTTAAACATCATAGCCCAGAGGTTTACGGTCGCCTTTACGCTGTCGGCGTCCTTGAATTTGTCATAGTTCGGGTAGGCGGTGACGACGATCGCCACAAGTTGAGCTGCGTCCTTTTTTGTCATAAGCTGCCGCCTCCTTCCTCGTCTGCGATAATACCGGCCAGCACGTCCATGGTATTGACTCGTCCGGGCCGTTCTGGCTGCGTCTGCTGCCTTCCCGGTGCCTGTTGTCTGTTGTCGGTGTATTTTCCTTCGAGTACCTTCGCCATGTTCCCGGAGTTCATCAGCCAGTTAAAGTCTGCCGTCCAGTTCCGGTCATTTCTGCCTTTCAAGAACGGAGACGCTTCGGCTTTCTCGAATAGCTCGCGGAAGGTGTTCAAGTCTTGCCCGTATTCTTTCCAGCGGGCAGCGATCGCCTTTTTCCGGTTTGCGCTGATTTTTCTCAAAGCGGGGTAGCTCGTGCAGATTTCGTGATACATGTCAACGATCTGCTGGAATGGAGTCGGCCCCGCAGACAAAACGCTGTCAAGCGTTTCACTTTCTTTCTCTGGTGTAGTCTGGTCTGGTGTAGTCTGGTCTACTCTGCCTGCGGTTTCTTTCTGGCTGTTTCCCGGCTTGTCCGTCGGCTGTACTTCGGACTGTCCGGCGGTCGTCCTACGGTCGGCAGCGGCAGCAGCGCGGCGTCTCCGGGATCTTTGTTTCTCTGCTTCCCGCTGGTCGATCAGCTTACCCGCGTACTCGTACCAGTCGTGGATCTCCAGCGTTCCGTCCTCGGTTATGTCCAGAAAACCGGCGCTTTTCATGGCTTCCACGAAGGTGTCCGGCTCCTTGTTCCATTGAGCTGCCCGTGCTATGTTCCTGTTGCTGATCCCTTCCAGCGATCCGCTGGGTGCATTGTCCAGCGCCCAGAGCCAGAAGGAAGTTAAAAGGCCCAGCATGTGAGGCGGTTCGATCTCCAGCTCGTCGGCAGCCGCCAGCAGCTTCCTGTGATCTTTAAGTTGTTGGTGGACTTGGATCCATGCCACTGTGAGCACCTCCTTTCACGGTCGCCTTTCGGCTTGTTTCTGTATGTTCTCCGGTCTGTCCGGCGGTCGTCCTCCGGTCAATTAAACGGGAGTTCGTCGTCCACACCGTCCGGGATCGACATGAAGCCGTCCCCGGCGTCTGCCTGCTGCGTGCTGCCATTTGTACCGCCTCCCTCGTAGTTGCTGTCTGCAAAGTAGATCCGGGAGGCCGTAACCTCTACCGCTTTGCGGTGTTTCCCGTCATTATCTTGCCATTTTCTCGTTGAGATCCGCCCCTCGACGACTACCTGCCGCCCTTTGGTGAGATATTTCCCGCAAAACTCGGCCCATTTGTCCCAGCAGACAACGGGAATATAGTCGGGAGGCGTGTCCTTCTTTTTACTTGGCACCGGCACGGCCAGATCGAAGCGTGCTACCGCGGTGCCTCCGGTGGTGTATCTGATTTCCGGCTCCTGAGCCAGACGGCCTAAAAGCCCCACATGGTTAAACATTTTAGTTTCCTCCTTGTCCTTGCCTTCTTGCTACGTCCAGTGAGTTGCAGATCTCGTCATACTGCGCCCGCGTCAGCAGGTTCGGATCCTGTTGCCCGTATTTCTGCTGGATCCTGTCGTCGATCTGTTGTTGCGTGTAGCCCACATCCTCGCCCTTCCGATACATACGGGAGAGCTGCGCGTCTGTGAGCGGTTTCTGAGCTCCTGTGTGCCCATTTGAGGCTGGTTTTCCTTTTTGCTGAGTATTTCTACCCGCCGGGCTATTCTGAGGCGTTGTGCTCTGTTTTTGGGCCGGTGGCTGCGCTTGCTGAGTCTGCGCTGCTCCCGTGAGGTTCTTCATGTCCGGATCATCCTCTCCTTGGTCGATCCCGAACTTCTCAAAAAGGTAGTATTTCAGGCAGTAGGTCAGAGCGCTTCCTTTGGCCTTGTCCGGGCCTCCGTCGTTGGTTCCGATCGCGTGGAGTGTAACCTCCAGAATGTCCTCCGGGTTGTCTGCATTAGTCCAGCGGATCGTGAGATCTTCCTCATACACCCATACGGTGCGCTGGACGCCGCGCTCGTTTATGGTGTAATGGTGATAGTAAATGGGATCGCCTTCCGGCGTGTGCCGGGTGGCAGTTTCGGCCACAATGTCAAAGTTTACGCCTTGCTCATTCATGGCCGGAGTGAGCAGCCGGTACACGTCGCTGATCTTTGCAAACTTGTACTCGACGCCTTCCGAGTGCTTCGCTTTTACAATGGCCGGGATCGCCTCCCGGAGCTTGATAAACTTCTGTTGCAGAGTGAGAGCCTTCGGCCGGGGCGTTTTCTTTGCCGTCGCCTTAGTGGCCGCCGGTTTCGTTTCCGCTGTTTCCTGCGTCATGGTCTGCCTCCTTGAAAAATTTGTGATTATTGATTGTCATTACATACACCTGCGACTCGTGCCACTCGCTGTCGGTAAGGGCGGGAGCGTAAAAGTATTTGATTGGTTCCGTTGTCGCCACATACCCGAAGTCAAACACGGCCGCCACAGCTTCCAGAGCCTCGTCTGATGGATCCGGGCGTCTTTTGCTATACGAGTACATGCTGAGGACTTCGTGCGGCCGCATGTCGGTGTCCTCGCATGTCTGGAGTATGCACTGGGCCACGGCCACCTTACCGGCGAAGGGTTCCCCGTCGGCCTCTGCCGTGAGTACCTGCGCGATCTCCAGTCTCTCGTCGTCGGTCAGTTCGTAGCGCTTTTCAAATCCTGCCTCCGACGCCCACGCCGCTGTGAGCTGCTCCATGTCTACTGCGTAGCCTTCGCCATATTTGAAAATATAGCCCTCCGGTTCCGTGACGGCTTCTGCGGCTCTGGTTTCTGCGGCTGCTTCGGTATCGCTGCCGCGGTTAAGTAAATGCGACGCGCCCCATACTGTGAAGGTAGCCGCTCCGAGGATCAGGAACGCCGCCCCGATCCTCGCCCAGTTATAGCGCTTGCAAATTTTCCGCAGGCGGTATAAAATAGTCTTGGATTTCCGGTCATTCTTGACCGGGTTTCTGGAGCGTTTACCCTGTTGCTTGGTAGGTTGAGGGTAGGCGCTCCTTTTGCTTTGTGCGTACATGTTTACCTCCTTCTTTTCACTCGTGCGGGTAGGGTGTAGTACGGCGACTGCATATAATCGTTAAAATGCTGCGGCCAGTAGGTCACGCGCGGGAGCCGGTCGCCAGTGACTCCATACTTCGGGTTATATCCGAACACATTGACATAACTCAGCAGGTCGGCCCGCTCGTTGTCCATGGCCTTGCATACTTCCAGCAGCGCCTCCACGTCGTCGATCGCCCGGTGCGAGTTCTTTACCTTATCCCCTAGCTTATAGGCCGCGATCGCGTTTACCAGCTTATGTGGGTATGCCCGGCGGTCTTTGTAGACTGTGAGGCTGTCCAGATAGTCGCAGCGGCTAATCCCGGCTCCGTTTATAGAAAAATTAGTTAATCTCCCCAGCATTTCACGAACGAACAGAAGATCAAACTGCGCGTTATGTGCCACAAGTAACGTCCCTCCGGTGCTGTAAATCATTTTTGCGAAGGATGCGGCAGCGTTTCCCTCCGGTATGCCTTCGGCTGCGAGCCTTTCGTCGGTGATCCCGGTCAGTTCCACGATCTTGTCCGGGATCCTTTCGCCTTCCGGCAGCTTTATGAACATGTCGGCCCGGTCTGTTTCTATGAGGGATCCGTCCGTTGCCTTCTCGATCCGGATCGCCGCCAGTTCAATGATCCGGCAGCTTTTGGCGTCGAGGCCGGTCGTTTCCGTGTCGAAAAACACGGCCGCCTCGTACCTCTGGAATATGTCGCGGAGGTTATTCATGGTCGCCCTCCTTTTTGATCGTGATCGAGGTTGTCATGGCGAGCTTTGTCTGCTCGATCGCCTGTCTCATGGCGCTGGCTGCTATGTTAAGCTGTGCCAGCTGCGAAGCAATCCGCACCGCCTCCATGATTTCGTCGTCGCTGGCGTTGTATGCCATTTCCTCGAATGTGAGTAGATCCTTGCCGCCTGCGGCTGTGTAGATCTCTGTCAGCACTTTGGTGAGCATGAGCTTCACAACTCCCGGAAGTGTTTCCGGCAGAGGGAAGGGCCAGCTTTTCGCCTCGTCTCTCTGGTTCAGCTTATCGGCGTTTTCTTTGATTGTTGCTTTGAGCTTATCCGGTGCGCTGCTCAGTTCTGTTGGATCGTCGTCCAGATGTTCCAGATCGCCAGAGTCTCCAGAGTACCGGACTAAAGCGGAGCGGAAGCCGATGTACGTGCTGGAGTAGGAGCGGGAGTAGCCGCCGCTGAGGTAGAACACGCCTGCGTTCGCACCGTCGCCCCAGCAGCCCCCGCGATACACGCAGCGCCCGCCGTCAGTGTCCAGCCAGAAATATTCCTCACTTTCATAGTCAGGCGCAGGATAAAGGCCGAGCTCGATCAACTTGTCCGGTACGTCCATGTCTGCACGCCCGTGGAGATCGCAGAACGGCACGCCGTCGTAGTCCTTCCCCTCTGGAGCGGTTGGCTGCAGCACAATCTCGCCGCCTTTTACGTTGTAGTAAACCGGATCGCCATCCGGCGTATAGATTGCCGTCCACTCCTTTGAGTCTGGAGACTGATCCGCGCCTGCTGCCGCTTCGTTGTTCGGTATGATCTGCACCTGCCCGTCGAGGAAGCGTATACCTCCGACGTGCTCCCAGACGTTCCCCACCATGTCGGCCACGCCCTCCGCTGTCCGGTCGTGGTTCCACTCGATCGGGCCCGATCCTGCCAGCGTTTTGCCGTAGCTGTCTTTGTATGTAGTGCCCGCCTGCTCCGGGTGGCTGTGGCTTTTGCCGCTGTTGGTGTTTCCAGTCGGCACGGTGTCGTTCTCCCAGCTTTGGCGAGCCAGTGCCGCCCACTCGTCGTTAGTGATAAGGTGCCAGCCGGGGCCTTTCGCCTCGCAGAGCCGGATCGCCTCGTCGTGATCGACATTGACGGCCGGAGGCGTGAAGGGGAGAGAGTAGGGCCTGCCGTCGATCATGGTGTTGGGGTACTTGCTGATTGCGTACTCCTTCACCTTCTTGCCTTTTAATATGTCCGGTAGCCTTAGCTCGTCCGGTGTGAATACCACCAGAATATCCGGGCGGCCCCGGTCGTCAAAAATAACCTCGTTTCTCATGTGTTGCTCCTTTCTATGTGTTTCCATTTGCTCCTACACCGCGGGCAGCGATAGCCGTACCACGGCAGGATCAAGTCTTTGCTTACATTCCATTCCAGCCCGCACTCGCCGCATACCTCGTAGCGTGCCCCTATGCGCCGGGCATGAGTACGGGCTCGCGCTGGTTTCCGGTTGCCAGTTGTCCAGCGCTCTGCGGTTCCGGATCCCGCTGCCTGTCTTTGCAGTCGCAGCGTTCGCCGTGGTCTAAATGCGCGCCGCAGTTTGGGCACTCATTATATGGCTTGCTCACGTTATCACCTCCAGAGGATCGGGAGCCGCTCTGAGCCGCTCAATGAGCTGTTGCATGAGCCGCTTCCTGTATTTTTTACGCACGCGGTACTTTTTGGCGTGCTTATATAGGTGCCACCATTTCGGGTGGGTGTTGGTTGAGTAGAGCATGGCGTCCATGAATTTGCTTAGCGACTCGGCCGCGATTTTTGCAAGTTCTCCAGCTACCTGAAAAGCCCAGTCCATAAACTCCCGCGCCTTTTGGGCGGCGTAGTCGATCGCAGGCTGAACGGTCTTTACTACTTCCTGAGCGATCGCTTTTGCCTGATCCGGGCCGATCGTCAGCGTCAGCTCCATGGTTTCCTCCGGCTCTGCCGGTTTCGTTTTCTGATTGTCCGGGATCGCGGTTGAGTCGCTCAGCAGATTGTAGCCATTTTCATAATGCCAGCGGATCCCGGCCGCGATTTCAAGCGCGTTCATGTCCTCGCCGAAGTGTCCGCAGTAGTAGCCGTTCAGCATGACGGCGTTTGGATCTTCCACTAAAACCTCGCGGGCCTTTTTCAGATCGTCGGGCTCGAAGGTTTCCGTGTCCGGATCCAGCCATGCAGCGTAACCGTGCCAGCTGCGCCCGGTTTTCCATATAATCACCCACGCGATCCCGTCCCGGATTTCGTCAGCGAAGTAGCTCGCTACTTTGTTGAGTGCTGCCATGCCTCTGCCTCCTTCCTGATATGTGCAACGGTTACAATGTCCTCAACTTCATGCTGCGTTATGTATGTGTCGTCTGGGCTCAGTCCGATAAAGTTCAGCAGCGGATCGAAGCCGTCGAGCATAAGGCTAGTGACTGCTACCGCATTGAGCCGGTAAACGGTTATTTCTACAATGCAAGGGCGGCCGTCCGCTTCCAGTACCGCCGGGAATGACGCACGACTTAAAAGGGTGGCGTCATATCTAAAGTCTTTCTTCATGTCTGCGTTTTCCTTTCTGCGACGTCATGCCTTCACGGCCTCGGCAAGATCCGAGCGATCGGCTTCGTCGGCTTTCCTTCCTCGCCTTTTGATGTTCTCCGCAAGGCGGCGCTGGGCCAGTGTGGCACTATACTCTCGCCGCATGTTCCGATCGAGCCCTCCGGTTTCGCCTCTTTTCAGTTCCTTATAGACAGTGGCCACATGGACGCCGATCTGGTCGGCTATATCCTGCACGCGGTCACCTTCCAGATAGAGAGCTTCCAACGTCTGCCGGTCTGCCAGTGTTAAATATCTGTATCCGCTCACATTTTCACCTCCTTCGCGGGGCCCTTGCCGCACCCGGCCACTTTGTAAAATCTGCATTGTTGGGCGTGCGCTTCTCAACCGGCTTCCACGCGATCCGGCGGGTGCTTTTTGTCGGGAGGCCCGAACCGTATCAGCTTTCACCTTAAAAGCCGCAAACCTGTTGAACGACATGGAGTCTTTTAGAGCGTTGCTGCTCTCCACCGCTTCCGGGTTTTCACCTTAAAAGCCCGGCAAAACCTGTCAACCTACACCGCACAATACAGACTTTATAAAGCGGCCGGGTATGGCCTTTTTCTCTGTTTCTGGGTAAAAAAATAATGCGTCAGGAGGCTTTCGCTTCCTTTCGCATTTAATGCTACATTTTTCATGGGTAAATGTCAAGAGTAAATGCGAAAAAAGTCAAAAATATTTTATAAGGCCCCACTGAGGGCCTTTATTTCTGCCTGAAATACTTCCTCCGGGGTGTGCCAGTTGAACATTTTCCGGGGGTAGTCATTCATCCAGCCTTCTATATAGTCGGCCCGCTCGTCCGTCATGTCCTCGAAGCTCGATCCCTTCGGGGCATGGCGGCGCACGAGTTTGTTCTGGTTTTCGTTGCTGCCGCGTTCGTATGCGCTATACGGGTGACAGTAGTATAACTTCGTCCTTTTCTCGCCTTCGTGGAGGCTGCTCCGTTCCATTCCTTCGCAGTTCGCAAACTCCGATCCATTGTCTACTGTTATGCTCTTGAAAATTAGAGGGAAAAGCTCGCCGTATCTCTTTTCCAGAGCGTCCAGCTCGGCCACGACATTCTCCGCTTTCTTCGCTTCCATTCTCCGCGTGATTTCCCGGCGACTTAGCCGCTCGGTTAATACGAGCAGCGTTGTGGTGCAGCCCTTGGCGCTTTCTACACAATCCATTTCCCAGTGTCCAAAGGTTTCCCGGCTGTTGATTTCCTCCGGGCGTCTCTCTATGCTTTCTCCTTTTGGTGGCCTGGACTGGGCTTTTGTATGCCGATATTCACGTTTTCGGCTTCCTTTTACCGGGAGATCTTTGTTTGTGATCCTGAGAAACACGCCTTTTTCTATGTAACTGTAAAGAGTGTTTACTGAGATCATGGTGTTGAATTGTAGGCCTTTCGCCTTGATCCTTCCCAGTACCGCCGCTGGGCTGTATTGTTCGTCGGCTATTTTGTGCTCTATATACTCGGCGAGCTTCCGATCCTTTCCCAGCTTTAACTCTGGCCCCTTGGCTTTCAGATTCTCACGGTACCGTTCGTGTGCTATGTCCGGGCTGTATCGGATCTCTGTCGTCCAGTCGCTATTGCGGTGCTCGTACTGTCCGCGCTTTTTTTCCCGGTAAATGGTCGAGACATGGACGCCGAGGCTTTCCGCTATCTCTTTCGGCCCCTTTCCATCTTTGAGTTGCTGTTCCATACGCAGCCGATCGGTTTTGGTTAAATGTTTGAAGCGTCGCGCCATGTCCCTTTTCCTCCCTAAATAAAAATAAGGGGAGTGGCCGCAGCCGCTCCCCGTGTGTGCTTCTTTTATGCGTTCTCTCGTAACATGCGCCGGGCTATGATATATAGTTCCTTCGCTGTCTGTTTTTCGTCGTCGTATGGAGTCAGCGCCCGGATCAACTTGATTGCGTTCATAAATGTGATGTTTTCCAGCTTTATCTCTCCAGACTCCAGTTTTTGCACCCACCTAGGGTTGACTCCGATCTGCTCGGCGAGCTGCTTCTGGGTGAGTCCTCTCTGTTTTCTCATTTCCTTGATCTCCATAACTTACCTCCTTACACGCCTTTATTGTCGTGTTCATATAATACGCCATTATTGGCGTATTGTCAAGCTGGTTTTCGCTTTTACATAAGAAAAAGACGGTTTCCCGCCTTTATTCTTCTACGCCGAGTAGCTGCTCGATCGGTGCGCCCAGCGCCTCAGAGAAAAATATGAGTTCGTAGTCAGGGACTACTCGATCGCCGGTTTCTATCCTGCTGATTGCTTTCTGGTTCAAGTTTAGTCCGGCAAGCTGTACCTTTGCCGCGAGCTGCTCCTGAGAGAGCCTCGCAGCTTCGCGCAGCGCCTTAATTTGAGGCCCCGAAGCGTTGCACCTGCCGTCTTTGCGCTTGTAAATTTTCACTTTTTTCAGTGCCTCCTTCTTATGCCAAAGATAGGTAGAACGCATATTGACATTACCATGCTTCGCCCGTTATAATTATCCCAAACATGACTAAAGGCGAAAAAACGCTAATTTCGAGCATGTGCAGGAGGTAAAAACATTATGCGGAAAAAGGACGCAGATCAGAAGCAGGCAGGGGCCCAACGGGGCAAAAAGAAGTGGATCATTATTGCGGTTGTGGTGGTCGTTTTGATTGCGGCTGCGGTCGGAGGAAACACCGAAACGCAGCAGCCGCAGACTTTTGGAACGCAGGCTACCTCAGAAGCCCCGGAGACTCAGGATCCTGCCACTGAGGCAGCGAGTGAAACGGAAGCCAAAACGGAGCCGGAAGAAAACACAAGCGCAAAGGTGGACGCGCTGGCCTTGGCTGCAAAGCAAGATATTGAGGAAAACGGGGTTTCAGACGCGAAACGAGACGAGGCCGTGGCCTTCATTGTAGAGCATTATCCTGATTTTTACGCAGATAACGAAACAATGGAGCGGGCTATTTCTTACGGTTACTGGCTTGAATACGCCTACCAAAACGACGAGGCCGCGAGAGATTATGCGGAGCTTGGCATGGACTTGGAGCAGGCCGTTAAATATGTTTACCGGGGAGCTGAGAGCGTGGAGGATGACGCCACGCAGGAAAACCTCAGCCAGATCCGGGAGTCGCTCGAAGCTATCGGACAGACTGTTGAATAATAAAAAATGCCCGGCAGGATTTCTCCCGCCGGGCTTTCTCGTGTATGACGGGCATGCCGTCAGTCTGTGGTGAAAGTCCACAAGGGGCGTAGTTGCCGACGAACCCCATAGCGACTCCCAAGGTCTACATCGTAAGGTGCAAGCGAGAAGAAGGGATAGCGAAATCGTAGCCTGACGAACAGAAATCTGATATAAGGCACACATGGCGGATAAGCTGGCGCGAGACAGTGAAGTCCGAAAGGCAACCGTAACCCATGTGTGTAAATCAGGCAGGTAGACGAGGAAAGATTGGCAGGCTTATCCCGTGAGGTCTCACAGGCGGGGAAATACCGTAGTAACAACGAACTGTGAGAAGTCAGCAGAAGCCATAGTAGGTAAAGCCCTGAAATGGGAGTTGCTGAAGGGCTGAACAATGTAACCGTGTAATCAAATGTATGCCCCATGGAATACCTGACAGCAGGAAGGGCAAAACGTAAATGAGCAGGTACTGCACAACTTAGGGCGAATCCATGGGAACGGAAAGGAGAAAGCACACAAGGCAATGTCAGAACTGTTGGAAAAGATACTGTCCAAAGACAACATGAACACTGCATACAAGAGAGTCTGTGCCAATAAAGGCGCAGGAGGAGTAGACGGTGTATCAGTCGAAGAACTTGGCGATCATATCAAAGAGAATTGGGAAAGTATCAGAAATCAAATCAGGAGCAGGAAGTACAAACCACAACCTGTCAGGAGAGTGGAGATACCTAAGCCAAACGGTGGAATGAGAAAACTCGGAATCCCTACGGTAATGGACAGGGTAATACAACAAGGCATCGTACAGGTGATAAGTCCCATATGTGAGCCTTTGTTTTCAGAGTGGAGTTATGGTTTCAGACCGAGCAAGAGCTGTGAAATGGCAATCAGGCAACTGCTCGTATATCTAAACGAGGGATATGAATGGATTGTGGACATCGACTTGGAGAAATTTTTCGATAATGTACCGCAGGACAAGTTGATGAGTCTGGTTCATGACATTATCAACGATGGCGATACAGAATCCTTAATCCGTAAGTATCTGAAAGCAGGAGTCATGACAACGCAAGGATATGAGGAAACAAAACGCGGAACCCCACAGGGAGGAAATCTGTCACCATTGCTGTCAAACATCATGTTAAATGAATTGGATAAAGAACTGGAAGCAAGAGGACTGCGGTTCACAAGATACGCAGATGATTGTGTGATAGCGGTCAAAAGCGAATGGAGTGCAAAAAGAGTCATGCGGACGGTATCGGACTGGATACAGAGGAAACTGGGGTTAAAGGTCAACATGACCAAGACCCACATCACAAGACCGATGAAGCTAAAGTATCTAGGTTTTGGGTTCTACAAAGACAGCAAGACGAAGGAATGGAAGTGCAGACCCCATCAGGAATCTGTGAAGAAGTTCAAAGACAGGCTGAAAGTGCTGACCTGTAGGAAAATGCCGGGAACAGTCACGAGTAAGATTGAGAAAATCAATCAGGTGACAAGAGGGTGGATTAACTACTATGCCCTTGGCTCTATGAAAACAGCAATGACAGAGATAGACGCACATTTAAGAACAAGACTCAGAGTCATCATTTGGAAACAGTGGAAAGTGCGGAAGAAACGCCAATGGGGATTGCAGAAGCTGGGAATCGGAAAAGACCTAGCAAGGCTGACGGCGTATTGTGGAGACCGCTATTACTGGATCGCGACAAAGACATGCGTTGCCAGGGCAATCTCAAAAGACGTATTAACCAGAGCAGGGCTTATAAGCTGTCTTGACTATTACAAGGAGCGTCATGCTTTGAAGTTATGTTGAACCGCCGTATGCCGAACGGCATGTACGGTGGTGTGAGAGGGGAGAGAAAATCTCCCCTACTCGATTGTGGGTTTTTCCCGCTATTATTCCGTTTTTTCTTCGGTTTCTACCGGCTCGCTTTCCGGTGTCGCTTCGGCTGCGATCTGCTGCACTGCTGTGGTGGCGATCGTGCTCGCTACGCTTGCCGCCGTCGCTGCCGCTGTGGTAGTGGCTGCCTTTTCAACCTCTGGCACTTTAATGTCCCGGCATACCTGCTCGATCTTGGTGTCCAGCCATGCGTCGAAGTCGCCGTAGATTTCACCCAGAGCCTTTACTGTGGTGTCTCCGAGGATCTCCAGCACCTTGTCCCGCGCCTTCTGAAATGCTTCCAGCTGTTTTTCTTTTGTGAAACCGCCTTCCGCTTTCAGGGTGTCAACGAAGGTCTGAGCCGTGTATGTTACGGCCTGCTCCACGGCGTCTGTTGCCAGTTCGATATACTTCGAGGCTGTCTCGCTGTTCAGTTCTTTCTCGATCTGCTGAGTCTGACGGCGCAGAAGTGCCACCAGATAGCCGCCGCCTGCTGTGATAAGCAGGCAGAGGATCGGTACAAAAGCGTCTGCGATCTGTTCTAACATTTCCATGTTCGTGTCCCTCCTTTGATATTAAAGCATACTGTTGACGATTTTCTGAACGGCTGCGTAGTTATATCCGGCCGCTTCGAGTCGCTTCTTGCGATCCGCTCCATTTCCCCATTTGCCAGCGATCACCTCTTTGGCGATCTCTGTGTTGGATTTCTTCGGGGTATCGCTGGAAGCTACGGTGCCGCCGCCGTTGGTCGTCACGAAGGCGTCGAAGCCTTTCGCTTTGAGCTTAGATACCTGAGCGTCAGCGTTTGCCTTTTTGGAATACGCCCCGGTCTGTACCTTGTAAAGATTTCCGACTTTCTTTACAAGCACCTCGAAGCCAGCCGCTTTGAGTCTCGCCGCCTGAGCGTCAGCATTTGCTTTCTGTGAGTATGCGCCGCTCTGGACATAGTAAAGAACAGATCCGGAGCTGGAGCTGCTACCAGTGGATCCGCCGGTGGATCCGGAGCTGCCTCCCGTCCCCAGCAGAGCGTTGATCCTGTCGGCAAGCTCGCCATAACGGGAGTAGAGCCAGTCACCGGGGCAGCTCTTATTTGCAAACCACCGGTGCGCGGTCAGCACCATTTCGTTGCTTTTTGGCGTGTATGCGAGAGTTTTCTCTTTGCTACCCAGCCACAAAACCTTGTTTTTCCCGTTTCTCTTGCAGATGTCCGCGCAGAGCTCGATCAGCTTTTCGTAAACGGCCGAGTTCATAGCATAAGGATCTGTTTTGTCGCTGGCGCACTCGATCGTTACGGCTCGCTGGTCGTTGGAGTTGCTGGAGCTGCACCAGCTCCGGTTGCACTCGTCTACTACGAGGACGACGCGGCCGTCCTTGCCGATCCCGTAGTTACAGCTCGCTTCACGCCCCGCCGGGAAACAAGAGCCGATCCCTTCCGCTGTGAGCTGCCCCACAACGCAGTGGGGCGTCAGTGTGTCAATGCTGTGTGTACGTTTCCCGCTGTGGTTCGGGCTTTTTACGGTACAGTTTACTAATGGACTATTACTCATATTATTGCCTCCTTCTGAGGGCGTGGAAGTTGCGGCTTTCGCGTATTTGTCATAATACGTTTGCCCGTATCCCGCCCGTTTGATTTTTACCGCTTCGGACTGATCGGCCGGTCTTTCAAAGTCGGTCAGCACCTTGTCGCTTGCAGCCCTCACGCTGGTAGCTGTTTTCAAAGCTGCCAAAACAGAGGGATAGCTTTCGCTCAGCTCTTTGTATAAAAAGCCGAGCTGTGCCTCCAGATCCCCGATTGAAGCGCCGAGCGCCCTCACATAGTTGAGCAGTGCCTCCTTCCGGCTCCAGAACGTCCACTGTGCAACGCCGTAGCCTGCTGAGTCATGCACAAAATTGGCATAACTCCCGGAGTCTACGGCCACGGTGTAGGTATCGTCTGTAAAGCCGAGTTTTTTCTCGTAGGAGTTCTGGAGATTCTTCGGGTTGAGCCCGCTCTCGGCGAACAGTTCACCCATAAGGCCCGCCACGCCGAAGTCGTTCTGGATCTTGTCTTTGAGGAAGTTCCACGTCTTTTCCTCGTTGTTTTTTCCTGTCAGTCCCATGAGTCCCTCCTTTTTGTTAATAAGTTTCAAAGCTCGACGGCTCCGGCTTGACGCCGTTCAGTGCCATGAGCTTGATCTTGTTTTCTGATTTTGCTTTGGTGTAATAGAAACCGGTCGCCGAGGCCATTTCTGCAAATACCGCCGGGATTAGATAGGCCAGCACGGAGGTGTCCATGGTGATCCAGATCATGCGGCAGGAAAAGACGGTGATCGCTATGGTGGCGATACTAACGCCCAGAAAAATGACTTTTGAAAACTCAATCTTCTTTTTCGCTGCAGCAGCGGCTCGCATTTGCCGGATCTGTTCCCGGAGTTTTTTGTTTTCTTCGGCCAGCTGTTTGAGCTGCGGATCCGGAGTCTCCGGATCCACAACGGCGTCCGGCCCTGTGTGTTCCTCGCACATGGTCGTCGCCTCCTATTCGTAAATGGAATTGATCCCCTGTTTAGCCAGAAAGTCCTTCTGTGCGTGCTTGACTTTCGAGGCATATTCCAGCGCCGCGTGCATGTCTCCGTTGCAGTGCGCGTCAGGGATCCGCTGCACCGCTTTGGCCGTAGCTTCGCCGAGAGCGATCGCAGCATTTACGCCTTGAACGAGGTAAAACTCCTGTTGCTGCCGTAAGTTTTCGCGTCGCTCCATGTCCTCGTGACGAGCTTCTTCCTCAGCCTCCCTCTTTTTGTCCTGCTTCTTGATGTTCCTCTCAATAAGCCAGAAACAAAAGCCGGTAATGGCCGAGGGTATGCTTGCGGCTATGATTATTGCGGTCATGTCCATATGTTCACCTCCTTTGCCTCTGCGGCCGGTTCTTTTCGTTTGAAAGCTATATTTTTCTCGATCCACCTCTGGAGCCCGTGGGTGGAGCAGTGGCTCAGCATACCAAAGTAGCTCTGCATGGTGGCGTCCACGGCGTCGAAGTCAATCAGGCCTGCCTCGTATTCCTTGGCGATATACCGCATACGTGCCTTCATTTTCTTGACGCTCTGCTTTGTCGGCTTACGGTAGCCGGGGAAGATCCGGCAGCCCACGAAGGTGATCCCGTGTTTTACGAGTCCGATCGTGGTCTTTCCGTTGAGTTCAAGGTGCAGAACATTGTTGAGGTAGTCCTCAATTTGCACCCGCCACCGGTTCAGGGTTTTGGCGTCCGGGTGGAGCAGCACCATGTCGTCCATGTAACGCACATAAAAGTGAGCTTTCAACTCATGCTTGATGTACTGATCCAGTTCGTTAAGGCAGACGTTCGCAAGCAGCTGACTGGTAAGGTTCCCGATCGGCATACCTACCTCAAAGAGCCGCTCGGATGGTGGCACCTCGTCGGCCGTTTTCCCCGGCGGCAGCCCGAATGGTGTGTGGTCGCAGTTAATGATCGTCTCCATGAGCCAGAGAAAACCGTCCTCGTCCGGGTATTTGCGCCGTAAAATACCGAGTAAAACCTCATGATCTACCCGGTAAAAATACTTTGAAATATCCAGCTTTAAGTAATGCCAACTCGGCCCCGGTTTGCGGTCAACGAGTGTCGCCCAGTATTGAAGCCGATCGGCTGCCCTTGTGGTGCCTTTCCCTACCCGGCAGCCGTAACTATGGTAAATCATTCCATTGTCGAGCTCTTTGTTGACTTGAAGATATACAGCCCACTGCACGACGCGATCCGGGAAGCTCAGCGCCATAATAAGGCGGCGCTTTGGCTCAGAAACATAAAACTCCCGGTATCGGCCCACTTTGTAAGTACGCCAGATCAGGGAGTTTTGTATTTCAATCAGGTTTTCCTCCAGCCTTGCAGAGAAGGCCAGCACGTCGCCGCGGTACCATTTCTCGCTCGCCGCTTCGTGGTATGCGTTCAGCAGATTTTCCCACGAGTATATTCGTTCCAGAAGGGAAGGTTTTTCGGTTTCTTTGATAGCCGTCACTCCTTCCTTGTTTTCATAAAAAGGCCCGCGTGTGGCACTCCTTGAAACGGCCGTTTTCCTACGGCCGCCACGCCACAGGATCGCGGCCGCCCTTCACCCACATAATGCAGGAACGGCCAGCCTGCGCGGTTTGCCCGTCGCTCCCGGTATCTTTTACCGGCAAGCTGCGCGAGCATTCATCTTTGGCCTTGTCGGCCGGGAAATGCGTCCCTTTTGCCTTTGTGCTCCTGCAAAGCCCTAGCTCGCAGGACATAAGCTAACAAGGCAAGAGCGGAGCGGAAGCCGATGTTCGTGTTGGAGTTGGAGCGGGAGTTGTTGCCGTTGAGGTAGAACACGCCTGCGTTCGCACCGTTGTTCCAGTTGCCCCCGCGATACACGCAGCGCCCCCTTTTATCGCGACACATTCCCCACGGGCGTGTTATTAGTTTGACTTTTTCCAGCCTCCCAGCATACGCCCGATTTCGTTCAGTTCCTTACTCCATACTTCATGGAGTCCCGGAGAGATTAGGCGATCCTCCGGCGAAACCGCTGTGTCTACGAGGGAACGCAGCACGTCCAGCTTTGTGTCCATTTTGTTCTGGAGCTCTACCCGGCGTTGGCCTCTGGCCCGGTTTGCCTCAATGCAAAGCTCCAGCATGTCCATAAAAGCGGCGGTCATGTGCTTGCGGTACTCGAATTTTTCCGGCTTTCGCATGTTGTTGGTGCGTTCGCCCACTCGGATCATGGAGCGGACGATCCGCTGCCGGAGTTGTAGGTTGTCCATGTTGTTTCTCCTTACTGTGGTAAAG
>ERZ1026997.227-NODE-227-length-26989-cov-13.469778_pt1 | contig 26989 bp, 30 predicted proteins | sample MGYA00519289_ERZ1026997 | MGnify/ENA primary metagenome ERZ1026997 (study PRJEB26926, sample SAMN06164455) | human gut metagenome | biome: ENVO:00009003; feature: ENVO:2100002; material: ENVO:00002003 | host: Homo sapiens | place: USA | collected 2012 ... | reverse complement strand
ACATTTCTGCTCCTGCGCCTTTTAGACCCGTACATTCGGGATTTCGTCAGTCATCCATGACATTCTGACCATAGGCAGTTTATAGACCTCCGGCGTATCATGCACATATCCCACCTCTGGGACACTTTCCACGGCATAATCCGTTTGGGTGCATTTCCGCCGACTTTAGCGAGCGTTATACCGCAGCCCTTGTTACAGAGAGCTACCGCATATCGCAGTTTATAAGGTAGGCGTTTCAGGGCGTTACCCCATCATTCCACCTATCGGAATATTAGTTCTCCAAGTCTTTTCAGGGACTCCTTTCAAATCCCGATTCTATTGTTAGCTGACTTGTGCGTAACCTTTTCAGTTACGAACGTGTCGCACTTTTACCGGCGCCAACAACTTCAGTTTTCTGGCAGTCCCCGCCTTTATCATCGCCGGTGAGGTGATGAGCCAGGGCGGCATCTCCAAGCGTCTTGTGGATATGACCTCGGTGCTGTTGGGGCGTGTCCGCGGCAGTCTGGGTATTATCTCCGTCGTGGCGTCCACCATCTTCGCCGCCCTTTCCGGCTCCGCTACCGCTACAACGGCGGCTATCGGCGGCCTGATGTATCCGGAGATGGAGCGCCGCGGCTATCCCAAGGATTTCTCCGCTGCGGTACAGGCCATCGGCGGTACGCTGGGACCCGTGATCCCGCCCAGCCTGATGATGATCTTCTACGGCGTCGCCACAGGCGAGCCGATCACAAAGCTGCTGATGAGCGGCGTTGTCCCCGGCATCCTCGCCTGTATCCTTTTGTGCCTGATGGTGTACATCATTGCCAAGAAGCGAGATATGCCTGTGGAGGATGAGCCGTTTTCATGGAAACGGCTCTGGGATGCCACCAAGGATTCCGTTCTGGCACTGTTGATGCCCATTATCATTCTGGTTACGATCTATTTCGGCATTTGCACCGCCACGGAGTCGGCTGCGATCGCTGCCGTGTATGGCATTATCATCGCCAAATTCGTCTACCGTTCCGTTTCATGGAAAGGATTGTGGGAGATCTTCAAAAAGAGCGCCCTGCAGACAGTGGTCGTTTCCATCATGGTGGTCACGGCACAGCTGTTCGGCTGGATCGTCACCTACTACAATATTCCCAACCTGCTGGCCACATCCATCCAGTCTATTGCTTCTTCCGCCACCGTTTTTCTGTTCCTTGTGTTGGTGATGCTGCTGATCGCAGGCATGTTTATGGAAGCACTGTCCGTGGTGATCATCGTGGCGCCTATCCTGCATCCCGTTGCGCTGGCCTATGGTATCGATCCCATCTTCTTCGGCTTCTTTACTGTTTTCGTCATGTGCATCGGTATCGCTACGCCGCCCTTCGGCCCCTGTCTGTTCGTCTCCTGCAGTCTTTCCCAGCGGCCCTTTGTCAAGGTGTCCAAGGAGATACTGCCCTTTATCGCGGTGGAGATACTGGTTGCCATCATCCTGATCTTCCTGCCGCAGATCGTTACATTCCTTCCCAATCTGGTAAAATAAGAGGCTTACTATGAAACTGTTTGATTGTACGCTGCGCGACGGCGCAAATGTTGTCGGCAACGGCTTTTCGCCGGAGCTGACGGAAAGCATGGTAAAGAATCTGCTCCGCTGCGGCATCCGGGATATCGAGCTGGGCAACGCCAAGGGCATCGGCTCCTATGATGCTGGCGCCACGGCCCCGCTGGACGACGAGGGGTATATGCGTCTGGTGGAGCCCTATACGGAGCAGGGACGACTGGGTATGTTCCTGCTGGCGGCAAAGGCTACGCCGCAGCGTGTGGCGCTGGCTGCCGCACACAAGATGTCTTTCCTGCGCGTCGGTATTGCCGCCGGCGACGGCCGGAAGGCGATAGACGCCGTACACATGGTAAAGGATGCCGGCCTGACCTGCCGCTACTCTCTGATGAAAGCCTACATCTGCACGGCGGAGGAACTGGCGGATGAGGCTGCCATGCTGGCCGCCGAGGGCGTGGATCGCATCACCATCATGGATTCCGCCGGCACCATGTTCCCGGACGAGGTCACAAAATATGTTGCCGCCATGAAGAAAAAGGCCTCCATTCCCATCGGCTTTCACGGCCATAGCAACTTGGGACTTTCACAGGCTAATGCACTGGCAGCCGTGGCGGTCGGCGCCGAGGAGGTCGACTGCGGCCTGCTGGGCATGGCACGCAGCGCCGGAAACTGCTCCACGGAAGTGGCGGCTGCCACATTCCTGCGGGAGGGGCTCCTCGGCGGTGTGGACTTCTATGGACTGCTGTCCTATTTGGACAATGAACTGATTCCCGCCATGCAGCCCTATGGCTACCGCCCCGCCGTACTGCCGGAGGATCTGATCCTCGGCCTTTCCGGCTGCCACTCCTCTTTCCTGAAGCTGTTTCATCAGATTGCACAGGAGGAATCTGTTCCCGTTTACCAGCTGATCGTGGAAGTTTCGAAGACTGACAGAAAAGCCCCCGGTGAAGAATTGATTCGGCGTACAGCGCAGGCTTTGAAGCATACGCAGACGGCCTGAAGGGAGTCCAGCCATGCCGTCTGTACAAGTATACGTCAATCGGAAACTGTCCGATGTGCAGAAGCACGGGGCTGCGTCCTGCATCATCCGTGAGATATCGAACAAGCTGGGAAAGCCAAAGGAACTGGTCGCGGTATTCTTCATGGAAACGACGGGGGATATGGCGTTTTCCGGCAGCATGGGCGGAGCCGTCTGCCCCACCGTGCAGCTTTGCGCCGGAGGTTTCTCCCCGGGAGCCGTTTTGGACAGCTGCATGGCCGGTATTGCGGCTGGCTTTCAGCACAGCGGGATATGTCCCGCCAAGGCTGTGCGGATCTATGTCACGCCCCCCGAAAAGGGCCGGTTCTGCATGGGAGGTGTGCTGGTATGATGTGGCTGACGGTGCGCTGTACGGAGGAAATATCCGTCTCGGCGCTGGCAAAATTAGCGTTTGCGATCACTGATGCTGCCCATTGGGAGACCGGTGTTCCCATCGGGGATATCCGCGTTGAATTCCGGTCATACATTCCCGACAGCACCTATTACACCGGCGCCAATACAGAAGCTCTGCAATGAGCAAGTGCAATAGAGATTCTCCTCAAACAGAGACACGCCTGCGGCACAAGGCCGCAGGCGTGTCTCTGCCTATTCGGAGGATCGCAGGAGGTAGACATTGTAATTCTTTCCCGTTGACTTCCTTCCGCTTCTGTGATACTTGTTTGTCGCAGGAGGTGATGAGTATGTACGAAACTCTGAAGGACCTGCACCGAAAATTCTACACAAGGGCGGTCATGCCGGAACTGAAATGTGATTACGATGACGCATTTCAGCAGTTGATGTCGCGGCTGGCAAAGCCGGAACGAAAGCTGGTACTGAAGGCCGTTGATACAAAAGGCCTGATGATGGAGCGTGCCGAATTGGACAGCTTTGCCTGCGGATTCCAGCTGGCACTTGGTCTGACAACAGAATTACAGCATTACGAGGAAGAACGGTCAGAGGAAGCTCTGGCCGTTCTTTGCGCAACGGAGGAGAAACAAGATGAAAACTAAAATCACACTACTGACAATCGGTGCGGCGTTGCTGCTCACGGCCTGCGGACAGGTGCAGAGCAACCCAACAGAAATGACATCGCCGCCAACACCGGCGGCGCAGGAAGAAGCACAGCAGCCACAAGCGACACCTGAACCAGCAACGGCAGCGCAGGAAATGGACACAGTACCGATCACAGCGCAGGAGCAACCACAAAAAGAGAATACTCATCAGGAGGAAAGCGCTCCGCAAACCGCCGATACCCTTGAACCGATTGAGAAACCAACAGAGGACATTCCCTCCGAAACCGTTCATGCCAAAACAGGATATGTTGAGTCAGAGCCTACACAAGAACCTGAACCGATACCCACGCTGTCTGCACCGGCAGATCGTCAAGCGGCCATCGATGCCGTCAACGCCTACGCGGTCGCGCAGTACGGTGTCACCACGGATACAGGTTTGACACTTGACAACAGTGCCTACCGATTCCCAGCGGCAGTGCCGACGGACTCGTCGCAAGAAACCGTGGAAGCCAAGGCGCGGGACAGGGTAGACTTTACCTTCCACCAGCTCATGATGCAGACGGGACGGGACACCATCGCGGACGCCGGATTCCGCTGCAATGTCTGTGTCATCGAGAATGGCGGCAGTCTGCTGATCTACGTTCTCTACGACGGTTAAGCGGCGCAAAACCTGCGTCGGTGTAAGCAAAGAATAGGAAAATAGTCTCTGCTCGATTTGAGCAGAGACTATTTTCCTAAATCGGTCAAATCTGCTTCAATTTCTCCAGATACTCGGCATCGCTCATTCCGCCTGCTAAGAACGCCGCCTTCACATCCTGAATATACGCCACTTTATGGTTCCATTCCTCTGCTTTGAGCTTTCCCCGATACTTCCATGTTTTCAGCCGGTTATATACCTTGGTGTATTCACGGTAGGCAAATTCCTTGCCGTTCTTTTCCTTCTCCTTGCGGTGAGCGCCGACCTGTCGGCAGGTGCGTGTCTCCTCTCCCGGCGCTACCCGTTGGCAGTACACTGTGTCGTATGCCCCTGTCAGCAAAAACCACCTGTCGCAGTTGTGACATAGTCGCGGGACGTTCCCCACCGCCATGCCACGGTACAGATCCATGTACAGAAAGCTGACCAAGTCCTCGAAGGTCATTTTTTCTGCGATGAACGGCAGCCCCGTTTTCTGGTTTCGCTCCACCACGAAAGAAATGTTCACCGGAAAATTGTCCTTGTGTTCGTCTATGTACGCAAGATCCTCTGCGTCCTCTGTCTGCGAATAGATCTCCCGGAAGGACTCCATACTCTCCTCAAATGCTGCCGCATAGGCCTCCGGTCTGCGGGAAGGCAGCTCCTCAAAAAAGTCGGTCAACATGTCGTCCGCGTCATACTGGAACCGCTTGAGGTCATCGGCCATGCAGCTATATTGCCCCTGCCAGCGCCGCAACAGTTCATTCTCCCGCGTCCCGACTGTGAGCATATGGTCATGCTTCGCCGCATCCTCACGCAAGTCGTGGATCATGGAGCTGACAGCGCTGCGTTTTCCATGCCAGTACGGGATTTTGTTATACAGCGGGAGCTGCTTGATAAGCGCCCACGCCCTGTCCAATTCCTGAACCGCCATACCTGCACTGGACGCTGTCCGTGCGTTCAGAAATACATTGAATTCCTCGTTGGCCACTTGGGTCAAGTCTTTTAATTCTGCGAGAAGCGCATCGTCTATCTCCAGGGCTTCGGCGGCAAAATATCCCAACGGATATTCCTTGCCCGCCACGATGCAGCTTTTCTTTCCGAACAACACTTCAAACCACTCAAAGAGACTGTCGTTCTGATAGCTCATGTCTCACCCTCCGTTTCCGATGGAGTTTGTGTTGTGTACCCAACAACCGCCAGAGCTATTGCGCCTGATTTTCGGCTGTGCTATGCTCACATTGTATCTGATGGATGGCCGCAAGTCAATCAGATACGATTGCGGTAATTCAAAAAGAAAAGGTAACGCAAACATGAAACAATCGAAATACACCACCTACGACGAGCTTCCGCTGTTCCTCAACGCGGAACTGGTGGCAAAGGTGCTGGGCATTTCTATCTCCAGCACTTATGAGCTGATGCACGAAGCGAGCTTCCCCACGCTGCGTGTAGGCAGTCGCATCGTTGTCCCGAAAGAAAAATTCTGCCAGTGGGTAGAGTCGCAGACAGGCGGTGCGAGATGACCCGCGCCTTACCATGGCAGAAGCCCGCCCCTGCCAAGAATTACTACCCCGTGCCGAAAGTCATCTGCCAACTTGGCCTGTCTCCCGGTGAGATCGCCGTGTACTCGTTCCTGCTGTTCTGCGAGGATCGCAAGACCTACCAGTGCTATCCCAGCTACCGCACTATCGGTGATGCGGTGGGCATGAGCCGCAACACGGTGTGCAAATATGTGCGGTCACTGGAGGAAAAGGGCCTCATCCGCACAGAGCGTACCACCGTCACATTGAAAGACGGACGCAAACGGAACGGCTCACTGCTCTACACACTGCTGCCGTGGAGACAGGCGGTGGAGCAGTTCCACCAGCGCCAGTTAGCTATGGCCGAAGCTGCTGCCGAACGTTACCGTGCACAGCAGAAGCTGGCAGCACAGGCGACAGAACCCCCGTGTTCGCCCCTGTGAGCCGCTGTGTGCGATTACAGAAGCCTAAGAGGGTAACGATAGCGGCCCCGGTTATTTGGAGCGCCTTTAGGCGGGATTTCAAGGCTCTGCGGAGGACGAAAAAGAAAGCAGGATAAAGGGTTGGCGTCGGAACCGACGCTCTGCCCAGTCACTTCTGCCCGCAGTGCGGGCAGTTTACGGGGGTTTTCAGCGGAGTCGAAACTGGCACCTGTTGGTCAAGGGTTTACGGAAGCTGGCGTCATAGTCCCCGCAACGGCAGATTTGACGGGACTTTCGGCGCGCCTTACGACGATTTGGAGGAATTATGAGTGAAAACAAAGATAGATTGAATTTTCGGATGAAGCCGGAAACGGCGGAAAAGCTGGAGCACTGGTACAAAGCCAACCACTGCCGCAGCCGCAACGAGTTCGTGGAAAAAGCTGTGAACTTCTACGCGGACTCCCTGGCGGCGGAGAACAGCACCACGCTGCCGCTGGCGATACAGACTGCCATTGATGGGCGGTTGAAGATGTTGGAGGATCGCGTGGCGTCCATCCTCTATAAGCAAACTGTTGAGATGGACATGGCCATTTCCATTCTGCTGCAAAGCGTCAACGTGGATGAATCTGTGTTGCGTCAGGAACGGGCCAAGAGCGTCGCGGCGGTCAAGCACACCAATGGCCGTCTGCGCATGGAGCAAAAGCTCCGCGAGTTGGAGAACGAGGAATGGCAAGACTGATCGTCAAGAGCCCCTACATCAAGTGTGGTGGCGGACAGAATGCCAGCGGCTATCTGCAATACATTGCCACCCGTGAGCGTGTGGAGATCGTGCCGGATGAACGTCCACCCACGCGCAAGCAGGAACAGCTTATTCAGAAATTGGTGAAGGACTTCCCTGATGCAGAAGAGCTGCTGGAGTACGATGACTACAAAAACACACCTACCAAAGCCAACGCCTCGTCCTTCATTACGCTGGCACTGGAGCAGAACTGGAACCGTGTGCAGTCCACCGAGGGCTACGCCAAGTACATCGCCACCCGCCCCAGAGCGGAACGGTTGGGCAGCCACGGCCTGTTCGGCAACGCGGATCATGTGTCGCTGGACGCGGCCATGGATGAGCTGGAGCACTACACCGGCAATGTGTGGACGCACATCATTTCTCTGAAACGGGAGGATGCCGCACGGCTTGGATATGACAACGCAGCGGCGTGGCGCACATTGCTGCGAACGCACCGCAACGACATTGCCGCTGCTATGAACATCAAGCTGGAGGACTTCCGCTGGTACGCTGCCTTTCATGACGAGGGTAATCATCCTCACGTTCACATGATGGCGTGGTCAGCAACGCCGGGGCAGGCGTATCTGGGCAGAAACGGTATCAAAAAGATCAAGTCCACACTGACGAACCAGATATTTCAGCAGGAGCTGCTGCATCTCTACGAGGAGAAAAGTACTTCCCGTGACGAGCTGGTGCGCCAGACCCGGCAGGCCATGCTGAAGCTGGCACAGCGTATGCGGGATGGTCTCTGCATCTGCCCGACTGCGGAGAAAAAACTCTGGGAGCTGTCACAGAAGCTAGACGATGTGCAGGGTAAGAAAGTCTATGGCTATCTGTCAAAGACACTGAAGCAGTTGGTGGACGAAGTGGTGGACGCCATGGAGAAGCTGCCCTCGGTCAACGAGTGTTACCAGAAGTGGTGGGAACTTCAATGCCAGCTCAACGATTACTATTCTGAACAGCAGCGGCAGCGTCCGCCGCTGTCACAGCAGAAGGAGTTTCGTCAAATCAAAAACGCAGTTATTCGGGAGGCGGAGCATATCCGCCAAGGCCGTATGTCATTCGAGGACGCAGCCTTGGCACAGGAGGATGAACAGATAGATGACCGTAGTATGTCCTACGACTGCTGGGAACTGCGGAAAATTATTGCCGACGAAAACATACCACTGGGAGAAAGGGACAGTGCTGTTGCGGAGCTGGAGCAGATAGCCCGCCAAGGCGATCCTCACGCGCAATACCTCATGGGACTGCTGTACCGTGATAGTGGTCTGCTGGTGCCGGATGCAGAACAAGCAAGACGCTGGCTGGAGCTGTCAGCGCGGGAACTGCCAGACGCACAATATGCCTTGGGAAAGTTGTACCTTTCGGATGATCCGGATATCCATGATCCCGCAAAAGGTCTCTACTGGCTGCAACAGGCAGCGGACAGCAGACACGAGTACGCCGCCTACCGCTTGGGTAAGGAATATCTGTCCGGAGAGAATGTCTCCAAAGATACCGCAAAAGCGGCAGCGTACTTACAGCAGGCAGCAGAACAGGCCAATCCCTACGCGCAATATCTGCTGGGGATGCTCTGTCTCATGGGTGAGGGCGTTCCGAAGGACAAAGGTGAAGCCCAATACTGGTTTTCTGTGGCGGAGAAGAACGGCCACGCCTATGCCGGATATTTTCTCGACCGCATGGAGCGGCAGGAGGACTTGCCGCCGCCCAACATTCTGCTGTCTGCCACACGTCTACTGCACCACATGGGCAACATCTTCCGGGACAACGCACCGCAGCCCACAGCGCCCACAGGCGTTCAGATCGACCACAAGCGCCTACAGCGCTTGCGGGAAAAGAAGATGGCCATGGGCCACAAGTGGAACGACCACGAAGATGAGCAGAACCGTGGCATGGGCGGAATGGGCTTATAAGCGGCACAAAATCTGCGTCACAGTAACCAAAGAAAAAGCAAAATCTTTTCCTAGCTATTCTGCCAGCTTTGTGGTATGTATGTTGGCTAACAAAAAGCAAAGGAGTTGATTCAATGGCCAAGAAACGCGCCAACGGCGAGGGCAACATCCGCAAACGCAGCGACGGTCGCTGGGAGGGCCGTTACACCGCAGGCTACAACTCGGAAACCGGCAAGCGCATCATCAAGAACGTCCTCGGCAAAACACAGGCGGAGTGCAAGGCGAAACTTACTGCCGCGATGGAAGCCACCAAGGGTGTCGACGTCAGCCGCGCCGACGAGTATACTGTGGCCACATGGCTGCGGAACTGGTACGACATCTACGCCAAGCCCAACGTGCGGGTCGCCACGGCGGATCGCTACCACCTGATGATCGAACAGTACACCATCCCCCGCATCGGCAACATCAAGCTCACGAAGCTGGCTGCACACGACCTGCAAAAGCTCTATAAGGAGTTGATGGAAAGTGGCCGCACCAACCGCAAAAGCGGTCACGGCAATCCGGGTCTCAGCAGCACCACCGTCCGCAGCCTGCACCTAATGCTGCACAACGCACTGAACCGCGCCGTGAAAGAACGTCTGATCCTCCGCAACCCCACCGAGGACTGCATCGCACCGAAGGTGCAGAAATTCGAGATGCAAATCCTCCAGCCGGAGCATATCAAAACCTACCTCGACGCCGCAGATAAAAGGGGACTGCTGCCCATGTTCTATTTGGAACTGATCAGCGGCCTGCGCAAGGGCGAGTTGACAGCACTTCTGTGGAGCGACCTCGATATTACGGGCAAGACCATCTCAGTCAGCAAGCAGTATGTCAAGAACCCCAACGGAGAATTGACCCTCTCACGTCCCAAGACGGAAACATCGGTCAGAAAGGTCAGCATCCCCCAAGAAGCGGTTGACCTGCTGATCGCCGAACACAAAAAGCACCCCAATAATCCGTACATGTTCCCTTCACCCATCACGGGAGAGATGTACTACCCCGACTCTATCGTGAACCTGCATAAGAAAATTCTGAAGGACGCGGGCCTGCCGCACATACGCTTTCACGATCTCAGACACACATTCGCTACGCTGGCCTTGCAGAATGGCGTAGACGTGAAAACCGTCAGCAGTATGCTGGGCCACTACGACGCGGGCTTTACTCTGCGCACCTACACCCACGCCACCCGGCAGAAGCAGGACGAAGCCGCCCAGACCATGGGCAGTTTCATGGCGCAGGTGATGTAAAACGCCGAGAACAACAAGAGCACCGAAGAGAAAGGCGAACTTCCTCTTCGGTGCTTTTCGTTTTTTCTGCGTGTGCGTCGGATGTGGGGCAAGTCTCAAACATAACGAGCGCTGGGTAATATTCAAAAAAGTAAAAAGGCACATTTTGCACTATCGCAATCAATAGGAAATGGCACGATTTCCTGAACTACTGTATACTCTCTGCTCCTTGAGGTGCTATGTATAAACTACGCTTAAGAAAAACAGATATGCTGGGCTGGAACCAGCATATCTGTTAGTAATTATTGCTTATCAGTATTGCCTTTTTTGACGGCTTTTTCATCGTCTACCCAAAAGCGGAAATATCGCTTGTTCTTCGGGTAAATGCGAACTCCGTTCTTGGTGATGTATCTGCAGTAAATCCACATACACATTGCTCCTTTCGACAAGATATCTATATAAAAACATCTTGCATCTTAGAGTGTGATGTGTTACTATGAGGCTGCGAACGCTATAGTATCCAGCACACATCTTCTAACATACAGAGGATGATTGCGGGGAAAGCCTACGGTTGAGGTTGCCGCCTCAACCGTTTTCCTTTTTCTTGCGCTGGTGTTTTTGCTGGTGTCTCTTCTGCACTCGACGAACTTGATTCATCTGGCTGCGGGCCATTCCACGGGTTATGCCGAAGTGCTTACTTACGAGATAATCGGACGTTTCGTCCACAAGATGTACAGGAGCCAGCAGTTCAGCTGCAAATATATCAGCCTGTCTCTCCGCATTTATCTCGTCAGGGACTCTCTCGTCAGGGGCCCCATGAGCGTAAGCCACTGTTTCTTCCCCATGAAGAACATAGTGCCCAAGCTCATGAGCCATGACTGTTCTAGCCCAGTAAGAACCCTGGCAGGCTGCATCATATACAGATTGTTTTACCCGAATCACATGTTCAGCCGGGATTGTTTCTGCCGCTCTCCCTTTTAGGTCATCATCCTCTACCGGAACGAGCATAAACTCTTCATCGATCTGCGGCATAATGAGTTCTAAAAATTCCATTACAGGGAATTTTTTGATCTTGTCAAGTCCAAATCGCATCCGGAGCATATATGCTTCTTTTCTCAGACGCTTACGATTTCTTGAACTTACAATCTTAATAAGGTTAGAAGTACCGATGGTGCAACACCTCACTTTTTATGTTGTTTACTGAAAACCCGCATGATTTTGCTGATTTCGTCATCTGTCAGGTCATTAAGCACTTTTGCGAATGATACTGCCGCTTGGCGTTGCATAGAAGACGAATCTGTAAGGTCGATTTTGATCTCGTCTAAAGACATATCTGCTGCAAGCTGCAACTCCTTTTTCTCATCTTCGCTCAATTCATACGCGCTACAGATCCGATCGATAAAGTTGGCGGGTGGGCGCTTTTTGCCTGTTTCTACAGCCGATAGAAAAGCAGAAGATACCTTCAACCTATCAGCCATATCCTTCAGAAGCTCTTGCCTGTCTAAGCGAATCTTTCTTAGAGCAATTCCGAGTTTGGTCACATCGCATACCTCCTCTTTGCTTTCTTGGAGTGTACCATGGAAAGTTCATTTTGTCAACCCTTACAGGTTAATTTTTCGCGAAATATTTGTGACGGAACTGCAGCCAAACTCTTCACCGCCAATTAAATGGTCTCCGCGGATAGAAATAAAGCAAGTAGTTCCAATACCTGAGGCAGGGAAGTTTGAGAATGAACAGTTCAGCCTAAGGACACTGTTGCCTTTGACGAGCATAATAATCAAGCGGACTCAATGCCTGAAAAAGTGCAGTATGAGTATTGCGGAGATACAGTGTTCAGTATATCAACGCGCTTCTCTCCTGTGTCTGCAAGTTCAGGAAGCATACACCATAAGAGATATATGTCCGTCCATACTGAGTTCGGAAAAGGAAGCACTACAGGTTCGAAAGCTATGAATCGACTTGCGGCAGTCCAGATTCTGCGCCGCAGTAATCAAAGAAAAGGCATTTCGAAACAACCGATTTTCCTCTCCGCTCCTCTTTTGCCCTTTCCGTGCATTTCCGCGTGTGGGTCAGGGTGTGGGTCAACTTTGACCCACGCCCTGACCCACAGATTAAATTGGCCAAAAAGTAAAGAAAAAGTCCTACTTTCGATAGAAAGCAGGACTTTCTGGAGCTGCTGGGCGGATTCGAACCGCCGACCTCATCCTTACCAAGGATGCGCTCTACCTACTGAGCTACAGCAGCATATATGGCGACCAAGAAGGGGCTCGAACCCTCGACCTCCAGCGTGACAGGCTGGCGTTCTAACCAACTGAACTACTTGGCCATGTGCGCTTTCGTCTTGGAACTCAAGCTTGCTTATTATAGCAAGTACCGCGCAGAATGTCAACACCCATTTCCTGTTTTTCCTGCAATTTTTTCAGAGGGCGGCGGGTAATCGCCGCCCTCTGCTCTATTTACAGCTCCCGGGCCTTGAACCACTTCACGGACAGCGCCCAGCTGCCGACGAATATCGCCAGTGTAATGATGATGACCGGCAAAATCGGAAGTACGGTCAGCACCCCTCTTACCGATTCGGACGTCATCAGCACCGCGCAGGTCGCCGCCACGACCATCAGCATGACGATATACACCACGCGCCCCTTGGTGGCGCCCAGCTTGTAGGTGGTGGGCAGCATGACCGAGGGGACGATCAGTCCCACCGGAGCCATCATCGCCAGAAACGGCATGGCCGCCACGGTATCGTGCCGCAGCAGCACCACCGGCACCGCCAGCAGGCAGACTGCCGCCGCCGTGACAAGGCAGGTGATGTACTTGACCGTCACGATCTGCCGCCGGGTCACGGGCAGAGTATCGCAGTAGGTCAGCCAGCCGCTCTTTTCATCGTCGCCGATCAGCGACGCCGGCAGCGCCCCGGCGAAGAATATGGGATACAGCATCCACACCGCGCCACCGCTGCTGTCCGTGGACTGGTACAGGGCGAGCCCCAGAAAAATCACCAGCATCAGCAGATACGTCTTGCCGAAGTGCCACAGGCTCCGCGCCTCCTTATAAAACAATCCCTTCATCTCACACCTCCTTTGCCATGAACACGAACAGATCCTCAATATTCACCTGTCCCAGCGCCATGCCGACGGGTACCGCGTCCCGCCGCACCAGATACTCCGTGCCGTAGGGCGTGGTGTGCCGCCCGCACACCGCCGCCGGATCAATGTCCTCTGCACCGCCCCGCAGGATGCCGTACGCCTCCGTCAGCCGGTCCTTTTCCTCGCACAGCAGCAGCCGCCCCTTGTGCAGGAACGCAATGTAGTCGCAGATCTTCTCCAGATCGCTGACGATGTGGCTGGAGATCAGCACGGCGTGCTCCTCGTCCCGGGTGAAGTCCGCGAAGATGGTCAGTATCTCGTCCCGCACCACCGGGTCAAGGCCGCTGGTGGCCTCGTCCAGCAGCAGCAGCTTCGGCTGATGGCTCAGCGCCGCCGCCAGCCCCAGCTTCATCTTCATGCCCCGTGAAAAGTCCCTGAAGGGCTTATCCTCCGGCAGCGCCAGCCGCCGCAGATAGTCTCTGTACACCTCCGGCTGCCAGCGGGTGAAAATGCCAGCCATCATGCGGCCGATCTGCGCGGCGGTCATGTACTCCGGCAGCCCTACCTCGTCCAGCACCGCGCCGATGTCCTCCCGCTCCAACGGGGTCAGCGCCCGGTTGTCCTTGCCGTAAACGGCGACGGTGCCCCCGTCCCGGCTGAGAGCGTTCAGGATCAGCCGTATGGTGGTGGACTTGCCTGCACCGTTCTCGCCGATCAGTCCCATGATGCAGCCGGCGGGCAGCGTCAGGTCAAGCCCCTGTAAGGCAAAATCGCCCCGCCGCTTCGTCAGGCCGCGTATCTCCAATGCGTTCATTCTGCTTCCTCCTTCTGCAAGCGCCACATGTCGTCCAGCTCCTGCTCCGTCAGGCGGCAGGCGTTGGCCAGTCGCCGTATCTCCTGCATGTGGCTCTCTATTTTCCTGAGATTTTCCTCCCGCAGCAGCTCCGTGCTACGCTCCGCCACGAAGCATCCCTTGCCGGGCAGCGTGTAGATGAACCCCTCGCTCTCCAGCTCGTCATAGGCCCGCTTGGTGGTGATGACGCTGATACGTAGATCCTTGGCCAGCACCCGTATGCTGGGCAGCGCCTCGCCCTCGGTCACCTGTCCGGACAATATGGCGTCCTTGATCTGACTGTATATCTGGTCGTAAATGGGCGCGCCGCTGCGGTTGTCGATGTATAGCTGCATAAGAGGCCTCCTTGTGCAAACTGTATATTAACAGTATATACAGTTAATTCCGATTGTCAATAGGAAATTTCTGTGGTACAATATCCGGCAGAAACGCAGTACGCACAAAGGAGCCCTTCATGTATATCGGAAACGTAGAAATACACTCCAAACTGTACCTGGCACCCATGGCCGGTGTTACGGATCTGGCCTTTCGCCAGATCTGCCGTGAGCTGGGCGCCGGCATGAGCTGCACGGAACTGGTCAGCGCCAAGGCTCTGTGCTATCAGGACAAGAAAAGCCGAGGCCTTTTGAAGCTGGCCCCCAACGAAAAGCCCGCCGCTGCCCAGATCTTCGGCAGCGATATCCCCTGCATGGCTGAAGCCGCCGTCATCGCCGCCGAGGTGTCCGGCGCAGATATTATCGACATCAACATGGGCTGCCCGGTGGGCAAGGTAGTGGCCAACGGCGACGGCTCTGCCCTGATGAAGGATCCGGAGAAGGCTGCCCGACTGGCCGAGGCGGTGGTCAAGGCCAGCCCCGTACCCGTGACGGTGAAAATGCGCCGGGGCTGGGACAAGGGCAGCATCAACGCGGTGGAGCTGGCGAAAATGCTGGAGCAGGCAGGCGTCAGCGCCATTGCCGTCCACGGCCGCACCCGCGCCCAGATGTACAGCGGTCAGGCTGACTGGACCACTATCCGCCAGGTGAAGGAAGCGGTATCCGTGCCGGTCATCGCTAACGGCGACATCTTTTCGGCAGAGGACGCCGTCCGCATTTTACAGTTCACCGGCGCGGACATGGCCATGATCGGCCGGGGCTGTTTCGGCAACCCGTGGCTGTTTCAACAGGCCCAGGCAGCGCTGGAGGGCCGTCCCATTCCTCCCCTGCCGCCGCTGGCGGAGCGCTGGGGCACCGCCGTGCGCCAGGTCGAACTGGCCGTTGCGGACAAGGGCGAGCACATCGCCCTGCTGGAGGCCCGCAAGCAGCTGTGCTGGTATCTCAAGGGCGTGAGCCACGCCAACTACTACAAAGAACAGATCGTCCGCCTGACCACACTGGAGGAGCTGTACCGTGTGGCGGCGGGTGTCAGGAGGGATCTGCGATGAACAATGAACAGGACATCCTGCGCCGCGCCCAGCAGGGCGATAGCGAAGCTTTCCGCCTGCTGGTGGAAGCCTATCAGACACAGGTATACCGTCTGGCCCTGCGGATGTGCGGCGAAGCGGCGGCAGACGACGTGACCCAGGAGGCGTTTCTCGCCGCATGGCGGGCACTTCCGGAGTTCCGCGGTACCTGCCGCTTCTCCACATGGCTCTACCGCCTAACCACCAACGCCGCCATCGACTGGCTCCGCCGGGAGAAGCGCCATCGGGGCATGGATGATGTCACCGAGCTGGAGCTGCCGGATGACGGCCCCGGCCCGCAGGACCAGGCAGAGCAGACAGAAGCACAGCAGGCCGTCCGCCGTGCGCTGGGTCAGCTGTCAGAGGAGCACCGGCAGGTCCTGCTGCTGCGGTATATGCAGGAGCTGGACTATGCCGAGATCGCCGCGGCGCTGGAGATCAGTGAGGGCACCGTGAAGTCCCGCATCAGCCGGGCCAAGATGCGGCTGCGGGAATTGCTGGACGGCAGCGGGAACCTTTTTGACGGCGGGGCCGTCTTACAGACAGAGATCAGTGAAAGGAGGGAGCAGCCGTGACACAGCAGCCCTTTGACCCGATGGACAAATTGCTTCGCGAAGCGCTGGCGAGCGACGCCCTGCCGCCCTCCGGCCTGACGGACCGCATTATGGCACAGGTGGAGAGAACGCCTCAGGGCGGCAGCGCCGCCTCCAATCCCAAACGCAATTATAAGAAATGGTTGCTGACCGCCGCCGCATGTCTGGTCATCGTGGGCGCGGCGTTTCCCCTGGCGCTGCAAGGCCGCGCCAGCCGGACCGATCACGCTGCAGATGACGCCGCCACCGCCGATACGAATGCCGACAACGACATGGTCAGCAGCTACTACGGTGGACACCGCAGCGATGTACCAGATGGCGCCGCGCCGTCTGACGGCACCGGCGGAGACACCGAGCAGGCACAAAAGAACAACTCCGCACACGACCAACCCTTTGACCCGATGGACAGCGCTCTGGACCATGCGGCCGCGCTCCTGGAGCAGCAGGGCTGTACGCTGGAGGTCCTGGCCCGTGCGGATGATGCGGTGCAGGTAGCCATTGCCGATGCGGACACCCATCCCTCCGGCAATACGGACCTGCTGAAAAATGCCATGGTGGCCTCCGGTTTCGCGCTGGAGGGCGACTGGTATGTGTTGGAACAGGAGGAAACGACCCCGTGAAGCTACACACCAAGCAACTGACCCTCGCGGCGCTGACCGCCGCCGCCTACGCCGTTCTCAGCTATTTCGGCTCTATTTTCGGCATCACCTACGGTCCTATTCAGTGCCGTTTTTCCGAGGCGCTGTGCGTCCTGCCCTTCTTCCTGCCGGAGACGGCCTGGGGTTTGGGCGTGGGCTGCCTGATCGCCAACCTGCTCAGCCCCTACGGCGTGCTGGACATCGTGGTCGGCTCCGCCGCCACACTGCTGGCCGCCCTGCTGACCGCCCGGTGCCAAAAGAAGTGGCTGGCCCCTCTGCCGCCGGTGATCGCCAACACCGTGCTTATCGGCCTTGTCCTGGCCTATGAGCAGGCGGGTACCTCCGCTGCTTTCTGGCCCACCTACGCCTTCAATGCCCTGACGGTGGGCCTGGGCGAGGCCGTGGCCTGCTATGGCCTGGGCGGCCTGCTGCTGTGGCGGCTGGACAAGAGCAATGCCTTACAGCGCTATTTGCAGAACCGATGAATGAAAAAGCCCTCCTTAGGCCAGACGGCCTTTTCGGAGGGCTTTTTGCCGCAAACGCTGCTCTGCGGACCTGAAATGCACTCCGGGCCGGTTGCAATCCACGGCGCGTTGTGTTACCATAACACTTACCACGGCGCCCCTCGGGCTCCATTAAAGGACGTATACGTTGTATGAACGAGAGAGATAGAAAAAAACATACCGCCACCTCCCGTCTGGACACCAGTTCTCTGCCCCGCGGCCCGCTGAACTGGGTATTTTTCCCGGCGGCGCTGCTGTACCACGAGTTGCTGCTGCGGACCTTTGACAGGCAGAGCGACTTCTTTACCGGAACACTGGTGCTGGTGGTGCTGTTCGCCCTGGGCGCAGGACTGTTCTGGAGTCTGCTCATCAATCTGTTCCGTCACCGCCGGGCGGCTACCATCGTCTCTATCGCCGCCACCGCCCTGTGGACGGTGCTGGTGTGCGTGGAGTACTGCTGCCGCAGTTACTTCAAGTCCTACTTCGCTCTGTCCTTCATCGGCAACATGGCCAGCGATGTAGTGGGCGGTTTCGGCGACACGGTCCTGCCGGATGTCGTGCTGCCCCGCCTGCCCTTTATCCTGCTGGCCTTTGTTCCGCTGGCACTGTGCATTCTGCTGCGCCGGCGCATCGTCACCGAGCAGCGCATGGGCCGCTGGTCCCTGCTGTTCCTGCTGGTCGTATGCCTGCTGTTCGGCGGCATCGGCAGCGGCCTGGCCCGCTGGGGCACCTATCATGATGCCTATACCTACAACTTCACCACCGACACCGGTGTGACCCACTTCGGGCTCAACGCCAGTGTCCGTCTGGAGATCACCTACGCCATTTTCGGGCACCCCAGCCCCCGGCTGCCGGACACAGACACGAAGACAGATGTGCCGGATGACACCCCTGTTGTCACAACGCCGGTGGTCTACGGCGAAAATACCATGAACATCGATTTTGCCGCCCTGGCAGAGAACGCCTCCAGCAGCGCCGTGGCCCGTATGTCCGACTACTTCGGCTCGCTGACGCCCTCCAAGCGGAACGCGTACACCGGTATGTTCCAGGGCAAGAACCTCATTCTTTTCACCGCCGAGTCCTTCTCCCCCTGGTTCATCAGTGAGGAGCTGACGCCTACCCTCTACCGTCTGACCCACGAGGGCTTCGTGTTCGACAATTTCTATCAGCCCGGCTGGGGCCAATCTACCACCGGCGGCGAGTACGCGGTGATGACCGGTCTGCTCCCCACGTGGGTCAACGGCAATGTCAGCTTCTACGCCACAGCCAACAACAGTATGCCCTTTGCCCTGGGCAATCAGTTCCGGGCTCTGGGCTACACCACCGCCGCCTACCACAACAATATCTACAACTACTACCGCCGGGACAAGACCCACCCCAACCTTGGTTACGACTATCAGGGCCAGGGCAACGGTCTGCATCTGACCGAGGACGGCAGCTGGCCCTACTCCGATCTGGAGATGATCCAGAACACCATCACGCAGTATATTGACACCTATGTACAGAACGGCACACCCTTCCATACCTACTACATGACCGTCAGCGGCCACGGCGGCTACGGATGGGGCCACGCCATGGCCGCCAAAAACCGTGCCAAAGCTCAGGCCGCCTATCCCAACGCCTCCACCCAAGTCCAAGCCTATGTGGCCGCCAACCTGGAGCTGGAGAACGCACTGACCTACCTGGTAAACGCGCTGGAGCAGGCCGGTATTGCCGACGACACCGTCATCTGCCTGGCCGCCGACCACTACCCCTACCTGCTGTCAGAGACAGACACGGACTATTATAACGAGCTGCGGGGCTTTACAGACTCGGAGCGTGACACCTCCCGCTACCGCAACGCGCTGATTCTGTGGTGCGGCGGTATGGAGGAAGCTGTTACCGTATCTGAGCCGTGCAGTGCCGTGGACATCGTGCCCACGCTGAGCAATCTGTTCGGACTGGAATATGACTCCCGTCTGCTGTCCGGCCGGGACGTACTGGATCAGGACTACGACCCCGCCGATGCCTACGGCAGCATCCCGCTGGTGATCTTGCCCACCGCTGCCGGCAACAGCTGGACCACCGCCGCCGGCGTGTATGAGTCCTCTACCCGCACCTTCACCGCCAACCCCGGCGTCACGGTGCCGGAGGGCTATGTCAACGCCATCAACGACCGTGTGTCCCTGCAATACTACTACGCGGAGCTGCTGGTGACCTATGACTATTACGCCATTGCCCTGGGAGACCGCGCCCCCAACGCGCCGCAGCTCCCCGATCCCTCTCCGGCAGAGGATACGACACCGGATGAAACACCGGAGCAGCCGGACTACATAGAACCGGAGACATAAGCAGCGAGCGCCGTCCTGTCTGACGGCGCTCGTTTTCCTATATACTCAGCGGCTGTCCGTGCCGCCCACCGTTGTCTCCGCACCGGATCTCGCATCTTCCTCGGATACTGGCTTCGCTGCGGCCGCCGCAGATATGGGACGTCCACCGTCCTCACCGCCAACGCCGAACAACTCATACACCATGCGGCGCAGGATATAGCGCCTGTGTTCACGCTCATGCAGTCTCATTTCCGTTGTTATACCCCCATTCCTCCGCCGCCCGGCTGGCGGTGGGCACTCTGCTGTCTGCCATTATAACACCGCACACGGTCGAAGCGCGGCAGAATACGTCTGCTGCCGCCGCCATCTTCGTCACAACGGGCGAAAGCGCCCCATCTGGAGCGCTTTCGTTCTTTCTATACACCAAATTCGTCAATGCCGACCCACGCGGTCCCAGTCCGCTTCGTTTTCGTACAGCAGGCGGGTCCCCTCCAGATACTGGGAGTCCATCGGGTTACTGATAGATACCGCCGCCTTATACTTCTCCAGTGCACGGCGGGATTTCTCCGGCGGCTGCACAGTGCCGGCACCAGCAATACACCCGCCGGGGCAGGCCATGCCCTCCAGCAGATAGCCGTCATACTTGCCCGTCCGGGCGATACGCAGCATCCGCCGGCACTCGTTCAGCCCCTCCGCGGCGGCGGTCTTGACCTCCACCTCCGGGTGCAGGCGGTGGATCACCTCCTCCACCGCCTTGGCCACGCCGCCGCCGGCGGCAAAGCCTACGCCGGGGGCACTGGCCTCGTAGTGGGAGGGCAGATCGGGGATCTGGCTGAAATCGATTCCCTTGGCCTCGAACATTCCCCTCAGCTCCTCGAAGGTGATGACAAAATCCACATCACTGCGGACACTGCGGCGGCTGGCCTCCAGCTTTTTGGCGGCGCAGGGACCGATAAAGACAATACGGCACCCGGGACGCCGGCGCTTCTGCAGCCGCGCTGTCAGCACCATAGGCGTCATGGTCATGGAGATATACGGCGCAAATCCGGGGAACTCCTTTTTGGCCATCACAGACCATGCCGGACAACAGGAGGTCGCCATAAATGGCTGCTTCTCCGGCACCATACGCAAAAACTCCTCAGCCTCCTCCACCGCGCACAGATCGGCGCCCACGGCCACCTCCTCCAACGCGGCAAAGCCCAGCTGCTGCATGGCGGCCTTGATCTGTCCCGGCGTTACATTGTCTCCGAACTGGCCCCAGAATGCCGGTGCGATCACCGCCACCACCTCGTCGCCCCGACGGATGGCGTGGATCAGCTGGAACAGCTGTCCCTTATCCACGATCGCTCCGAAGGGGCAATTCACCAGGCACATACCGCAGCTGACGCACTTGTCATAGTCGATCTTGGCGTGGCCGTACTCATCCTGACCAATGGCATTCATGCCGCAGGCCTCCTGGCAGGGCCGGGTAAACTTGATGATGGCGTGGTAGGAACAGGCATCCCGGCATTTGCCACACTTGATGCACTTATCCTGGTCGATATGCGCCTGTCCGCGTTCGATAGCAATGGCCCCTTTAGGGCAGGCATTCTGGCAATGGCGGGCCAGACAGCCCTGGCAGGCATTCGTGACCTCATAGTGAGTAGGCGTGCAGCCGTTACAGGCGTATTTTATAATGTTCACCAGTGGAGGATCGTAGTACTTCTCCGCGATGGCACTCTCCTCCACCCCGTCGCTGAGCAGGCTGTGCTCCGCCACCGGCCGCAGGGGCAGGCCCATAGCCAGCCGTATACGCTCGCCTACGATAGCCCGTTCCAGAAAGATGGACTCCCGTTGGTTGCCCACCTCACCGGGAACGATCTTGTAGGGCAGCTTTTCCATACGGCGGTAGTCTCCGCCCTCATAGGCCAGCCGCGCCACCTCGGCAAACACTTGCTTACGCATATCCGCGATGGAGCATTTAAAGTTTCTCATAGGTACACTTTTCCTCCGAAACCCCCAGTCTTTTGTTACCATTATAACAAATTCATTATGGAAAACAATGTGCAGTTGCGAGAATTTCTATCGCCGCGCGAATGTTTCCTCATGCAACCTGCACAGCCTTCCGCCACAGCCGTTAAGGCGTTGTTAAGATGCCTTTTATCTCCGGTCCCGCAGGGCCTCCTCCAGCTTGTGCAGCGCCTTTTTTTCAATGCGGGACACATAGCTGCGGCTGATACTGTAATGGGCCGCCACCTGCCGCTGTGTCTGGGGCAAATGGCCGTCCAGGCCGTAGCGCCGCCGCAGAACATCCGCCTCCCGAGGGGTCAGCTCCCGGGCCAGCAGCTGATGCAGCAGACGGCGGTCCTCCTTGCTTTGCAGTTCCTCCAGCATGGTGTCCTCTTCTCCCACCACATCGCCCAAATACAATGCGTCACCCTCCGGCCCCGTGTCCAGCGCCTCGTTCAGCGACACCTCCCCCTGCAATTTTTTCTGTCCCCGGAAGTACATTAGTATCTCATTTTCTATACAACGAGCGGCGTAGGTGGCCAGCTTGATTCCCTTGTCAGGGCGGAAGGTATTGACCGCCTTGATAAGCCCGATCGTTCCGATGGAGATCAGGTCCTCTTGGTCAGTGGACTGCGTGTAATACTTCTTGATGATGTGGGCCACCAGGCGCAGATTGTGCTCCACCAGTATATTCCGGGCCTCCAGATCCCCTGCGGCACAGCGCTCCAGACACTCCCTCTCCCGGGCGGCGGACAGGGGCTTGGGGAATGACCCGGCGCTACCGGTCAGGTGCAGGGACAAAAACAGGCTGTTGCACAGCAGCAACAGTGCAGCAGACAGCATACGCATCGCTCCTTTCACAACACCCTATGCCCTATGGGAATGTCCCTATACAAAAAGAACACGGACGGCAGCGTCGTCCGTGTTACAGTTCCTCCTCCGGAAGGACCTCACCCTCCTCGCCATTGCCGAAGACAATGGCCGTCCTGCCGTATTTTTGGCGGATAGCGTCCACGGCCTCCTCCAGCTGCTCCTGCCGCTGACCGCAGGCCTGAGCGGTACTGTCCAGCAGATCCAACTGTTGGAAAGTGCTGCACGTCTCGGTGACGTACAGCGCCGTTACGGTCATGGAGCGAAGGCGGGCAGGCGGCTTCCACAGCTGCCGGGCCAGGTCCGCAGCCGCACGGTAAATATCCCGGACCAGATGGGTAGGCGCGTCCAGGCGGGTCTGACGGCTGAATGTTTTGAAAGACACATCTTTCAGCGTCACGCTGACGCCGCCGGCATACAGGCCGTGGCGGCGCAGGCGGGCGGCCACACTGTCGCACAGAGGCATCAAGCCGGCGCAGATCTGTTCCCAGCGCACCAGGTCGTCGGGGAAGGTAGTGCCGTTGCCCACGGACTTGACCGGATCGGCGGCGTGGCGGGGCTTGACGGGACTTTTGTCAAGACCATTGGCGTATTCCCACAGCTGGCGGCCCATCTTTCCCAGCAGCTGCTCGGGCATGGCGGGATCGCAGGCGGCCAGCTGACCGATGGTTTCTATACCGTATTTTTTCAGAGTCTGGGTGGCGGCGCGGCCGGCGTACAACAGGTTGCCCAGCGGCTGCGGCCAAACGATATTTTGCCACCCGTCTATTGGAATGACCGTTGTAGCGTCCGGTTTTTTCATATCGCTGCCCAGCTTGGCAAACACTTTATTGAATGAAACACCAACAGAAATTGTTAATCCAGTCTCATTTTTGACTGTTTTTCGAATTTTATTGGCCAGTTTTTCCGCGTCGCCGCCGAAGAGGTGGAGGCTACCGGTGACATCCAGCCAGCTCTCGTCGATCCCAAAGGGCTCGATCAGGTCGGTGAAGCGCTCATAGATGTCGTTGACGCGGACGGACCACATTTTGTACAGGTCGTGATGGGGCGGCAGAAGCACGAGGCCGGGGCACTTCTTTTTGGACTGCCAGACCGTCTCAGCCGTTTGTATTCCGTACTTTTTGGCGGGCTCATTCTTGGCCAGGATGATGCCGTGGCGGGTCTTCGGGTCGCCGCAGACGGCCACCGGGACCTCCCACAAAGCGGGCTTGTCCAGCAGCTCCACAGAGGCGTAAAAGCTGTTCAGATCACAGTGCAGTATGATGCGCTCTCCCATGCTTTTCACCTCCCGGCACAGCAAATTTCTTTGGCAGTATATGATACAATGTCTGTACCTTTTCTATACTTTCTTCATACTTTTTATGCGCTCCTCACGGACTTTTCATGCACCTTTTATGCGCTGTTGGGTCAGGTTCTCTTTCCCTTCCTTCCAGCCTCCCTTTTCGGGGCCAAAAACGAAGGATCGGACGATCATCTTCATGTGCGCCCCCTGCACAGGGGGCGCACACGGGTGGCTGTTCAATAGCCGATCCGACGGTCCACCAGACGCAGGGGCTTCTCACCCCGACCGTAGCGCTCCAGGTCCTCACAGAAAAGCTGCACGTTTCGATCGCGGGTGTAGCCCAGGCTCATCTGACCGGAGATGTGGGGGGTGATAAGCAGGTTCTTCGCCGTCCAGGCCGGGTCGCCGGCGGGGATGGGCTCCTGCTCAAACACATCCAGAGCCGCGCCGGCAAGACGGTCGTGGTTCAGGGCGTCCAGAAGGGCGGCCTGGTCGATGGCGCTGCCGCGGCCCACGTTGACCACATAGGCGGTCTTCGGCAGCAGGGCGAGGCGCGCCGCGGAGAGAAACCCCTTCGTCTCACCGGTGGCGGGCAGGGCCAGGGCCAGGATATCCGTATCCGGCAGGAGGGCGTCCAGCTCGTCGTTGGTATGGATCTCGTCAAAGGCGGGGTCGGCGGCCTTTTTGGTGCGGCGGACACCGCGGACGGCGGCAGCACCCATGGCCTTGGCGCGGCGGGCAAACTCGGTGCCGATATCGCCGGTGCCGACGACGGTGATGGTGCTGCCCATAATGGAGCGCATGGGAAGCACCCGGCCCCAGCGGCCGGCGGCCTGGTCGGCGCAGTAGGCCGGGGCGTGGCGCAGGAGCATCAGCGTGACCATGACCATGTGCTCGGCGATGGTGACACCGTAGGCGCCGGAGGAGTTGGACAGCATGACCTCGGGAGAGGGATACAGGCTGTCGTCCAGATAAGCGTCCACGCCGGCAAAGCTGCCGCAGAACCACTTGAGGTTCACGAAGTCCTTTAATTCACCGGGCTTGGGCATACCGTAGATGACCTCATAGTCACCCCGCTTATCCGCGGGGACGGCGGCGGGGGCCGCGTAGTAGTCCACGGTGAAGCCGGCGCGGGCCGCCGTCTCGTCGATGAGCCGGCGGTGCTTGGGCTCGGTGAAGCTGTCGTAGATGGCGATCTTTCTCATGTTGTATATACCTCCAGGAGTTTTTCCGCGCAGCGCATTCCGTCGGCGGCAGCGGAGAGGATGCCGCCGGCATAGCCGGCCCCCTCGCCGCAGGGGAATATGCCGCGTATATTGGCTTCATAGTGCGCGTCACGCACCAGGCGCACCGGGGAGGACGAGCGCGTCTCCACGCCGGTGAGCAGGGCGTCCGGGTCATCGTAGCCCCGGAGCTGACGGCCCAGGACCGGCAGGGCCAGGGCCAGCGTCTCGCCGATAAAATCCGGCAGACAGCGGCGCAGGTCGGTATAGACCACGCCGGGGCGGTAGCTGGGGCGCACGATCCCCGGTCCGGCGGAGGGACGGCCCGTCAGAAAGTCCGCCACCCGCTGGCAGGGGGCGGCAAAGCCGCCGGTGAGGGCGTAGGCCGCCGTCTCCAGCTGCCGCTGGAGGGCGATGCCCGCCAGGGGATGGTCCGAGGGGAAATCCGCCGGCGTGACATTCACCAGCAGCGCGCCGTTGATGTTCTCCCCGTCACGGGCATAGACGCTCATGCCGTTGGTGACGGTGCGCCCCGGCTCGGAGGCGGCGGCCACCACCTGACCGCCGGGGCAGACGCAGAAGCTGAAGGCGCTGCGGCCGTTGGGCAGGTGGCAGGACAGCTTGTAGGTGCTGGGCGGCAGAGCCGGGTGGCCCGCCAGAGAACGGTACTGGGCGGCATCGATGGCCGACTGGCGGTGCTCGATACGGACGCCCATGGCAAAGGGCTTGGGCTCCATGGCAAGCCCCGCCTGATACAGCATTTCAAAGGTGTCACGGGCGCTGTGACCCAGAGCCAGGACCACATGGCGGGCGGGCAGGTCATAGGTCTGCCCGTTCTGGCAGACGGTGACGGCGCTGACCGCGCCGTCCTGTATCCGTATATGCTCCAGCCGGGCGTTGAAGCAGATGTCCGCCCCGGCCGCCTCCAGCTCCTGCCGCAGGGCTTGCAGGGCGATGTGGAGCTTGTCGGTGCCCACGTGGGGCTTGGCGTCGGTCAAAATGGTATCCGGTGCGCCGCAGCGGACCAGCGTCTCCAGAATGAAGCGGTGGCGCAGATCCTTCGTGCCGGTGTTCAGCTTGCCGTCGGAAAAGGCGCCGGCGCCGCCCTCGCCGAACTGGACATTGCTGTCCGGGTCCAGCGGGCCGCCGGACCAGAAGCGCTCAACGTCCGCCTGACGGTGTTCTACCGGCCGGCCGCGCTCCAATAGAATAGGGCGTGCGCCGCAGCGGGCCAGCACCAGGGCAGCGAACAGGCCCGCCGGTCCCGCGCCCACCACGATGGGCCGGACCGCCGGGGTCGTCACCGGCGGCGGCAGGAAGTACACTTCCTGTTTGTAGACAGATACGCGCTTATCGCGGCAGCGGCGCAGGACCTGGGCCTCGTTTTTTACAGAGACGGACACCGTGTAGACAAGGGTCAGGTCCTCGCGGGCGTCAATGGCCTTTCGCAGAACGGTACAGGCGGTGATATCCGCCGGAGCCACGCGGAGCAGCTTGGCGCACCGGGCGCGCAGGAGCGTCTCCTGCTGGCCGGGGTGCAGGCGCAGTTGGTCGATACGGAGCATGGGTGCGTCTCCTTTTTATAGGATCTGGCGGGTTTCGCCGCTGCGGCGGCGAGTCGATTTTCCCCTGACGGGGAGGCGGCCTCCGGCGGCCACATTTCTTTCTGCGAAGAAAGAAATGTGGGAAAGAAAGTCGCTTAGACCTACGGTCTAAGGGTCCCTTGGCGCGCTATGGGTCATACAAAATTGGCGGTGCTGATCTCGCGGAATTGGTACGGCGGGTAACATTGTCGGTTCGGAGGATCGCTTGTACCTCTTGCGCCGCTGCCGCTGACGCGGTGCGAGGGTAGGATCGGGTGCGCTGGTCGAATGGCGATTATCAAATCGCGCCTTTGGCGCCTTGCGGCGGCAAAGGTAGGTGTGCCCGTTGGGCACGGATATAATGATTTCTTAGCCTGCGACACGGCAGAACGAATAATTTTTGCCGTAGTAGCAGGCAGCGGCAGCGGAAAGCTGTGCTGGCACAGTCGGGGGAACGACAACGATCAGGAAAACGCCGGTTACGTGAGGGAAAGCGCGGGCGGCAGCGAACAG
>ERZ1026997.219-NODE-219-length-27481-cov-6.125574_pt1 | contig 27481 bp, 19 predicted proteins | sample MGYA00519289_ERZ1026997 | MGnify/ENA primary metagenome ERZ1026997 (study PRJEB26926, sample SAMN06164455) | human gut metagenome | biome: ENVO:00009003; feature: ENVO:2100002; material: ENVO:00002003 | host: Homo sapiens | place: USA | collected 2012 ... | reverse complement strand
TGTGTATAAGAGACAGGCGTAAATGTCGCCGGTAAACCGGAAATTGGCCAGATATTCCAGAAATTCCTCGCAGAACAGGTTCCGCCCCCGAAGATACGCAATGTCCTCCTGGGTGAAGTGCAGGTTCTCGATGTAGTCGATCAGCTGCTCCAGGCCCGCGGCGATGGCAAAGCCGCCCTGGTCCGGCACCCGGCGGAAGAACACGTCAAAATACGTGATCTTATCCTTGAAGCCGTTCTCGAAATACCCGTTGCCCATGGTCAGCTCATAAAAGTCGCAGAGCATGGTCATGTTCAGCTTTTCCTCAATGTTCATCCTTCAATACCTCAGATTTTCGTTATACTTGCAGGGGTGCCCGCCTATGATAGCCGGTTTCCGCCCCAATGCAATCGTTTGCTTTACGCATCCCTGCGGAAATAGTGCTTGGCGCAGAATTCCCGCCGCACCTCAATGCGGCCCTCGTCTGCCAGCCAGTCCACAAAGTTGGCAAAATTCCGCTCCACCACGCTGAACTTGAACTCATTGTGGGTCCGGACGTTTTCTTTTTTGCAGAAGGTATAGATCCACTGGTCAAAGGACATGCCGTCCTCCAGGCAGTCCAGCACCTCCTGTCCCTTGTCCAGGATAAACGCAAGGTTCCGGTCGATCAGCGGCCCGATATCCGTCAGCACCTGCTTGTGGGCGATGATGTATGCCGGGCACCGCAGCGCCCGCAGGCTCTCCTTGCTTTCCAGGTCCCGGGCGATGAACATGCTGGTGGGCAGCTTGGCCCCCTCGATCTGCCCCTCGTCAATGAGGCAGTCTCCCACATAGGCCACGTTGTCCGGGGTCACAATGCCGATGTGTCCGGCGGAGTGTCCCGGCAGCTGCAATATGCCGAACCGCGCCCCGCAGAAGTCCACATGGTCTGCGTCGGCGGGGATGATCACGTCCGCCAGAAAGCACTCCTCCAGGAAGTATTCGTGGCTCTTGCCATAGGTCAGGGCCACATAGTTGGCCCGGTACGCATCGGGATTCACGGAGATGCCCGCCTCGATGATCTGGGCCGCCGCCTGGCAGCCGTACCGCTGCTGCAAGTAGCGGACGTTGCCTGTGTGGTCAAAGTGGGCGTGGGAGCACAGAATCCCCCGCAGCCGGAACCCGTTGTCCTCGACAAGATTCGTCAGGGCGCTGCGGTCCAGCTTGGCGTATCCCGTGTCCATCAGCACAATGTCCGTGTCCGTCAGCTTATATACCGGCATCAGCGCCGTGGCCCCCACGGCGGCATAGGTCCTTCCGTATACGTGCCGCAGCTCCATATTTCGTCCCCCTCCATGGTGCAATATTCCATATTATATACCCTTCGACGGGAAAAAACAACCTCGGAAAAATTTCCGTTTACCCCCTATGCAAAACCAGAAAAATAAGGTAAAATACACCTAAGTATAGATAGGGAGGATTCTGTCAATGGACGAACCGAAGTATAAGCGGGTGCTGCTGAAGATCAGCGGCGAGGCCCTGGCCGGCGACAAGCACTTCGGCCTGGACTTCCAGGTCATGGGCCGGGTGGCCGACGTCATCAAGGAGTGCGTGGCCATGGGCGTCCAGGTGGGCGTGGTCATCGGCGGCGGCAACTTCTGGCGCGGCGTCAAAAACGGCGAGGGCCACATCGAGCGCACCCGCGCCGACCATATGGGCATGCTGGCCACCGCCATGAACTGCATGGCCATGGCCGACGTGCTGGAGCAGAAGGGCGTGGACGTCCGGGTCCAGACGGCGCTGGAGATCAAGGAGGTGGCGGAGCCCTACATCCGGGCCCGTGCCGTGCGCCATCTGGAAAAGGGCCGCGTGGTGATCTTCGGCTGCGGCGTGGGCTGCCCCTTCTTCTCCACGGATACCGCCGCCGTGCTTCGCGCCGCCGAGATCGGCGCCGATGTGATCCTGCTGGCCAAGAACATCGACGGCGTGTACGACTGCGACCCCGCCAAGAACGCCAACGCCGTGAAGTTCGACGCCATCACCTACGACGAGGTGCTCAAGCGCCGCCTGGCCGTCATGGATTCCACTGCCACCAGCCTGTCCATGGACAACCACATTCCCGTGCTGGTGTTCGCGCTGAAGGACCCCTACAACATCGTCCGTGCCCTGCGCGGCGAAAAAATCGGAACAATTGTGAAGGAGGCATAACCCCATGCTGAAAGACGAGTACAAGATTTACGAGGAAAAAATGAAGAAGAGCATCGAATCCGTTGCCAACGACTTTGCCGCCGTCCGCGCAGGCCGTGCCAACGCCTCCGTGCTCAACCGCATCCATGTGGACTACTACGGCACCCCCACCCCCATCCAGCAGATCGCGTCCGTGGCCTCTCCCGATCCCCGCAGCCTGGTCATCACCCCCTGGGACGCCTCTGCCCTCAAGGGCATTGAAAAGGCCATCCAGGAGTCCGACCTGGGCATCAACCCCCAGAACGACGGCAAGTCCATCCGCCTGAGCTTCCCCCAGCTGACGGAGGAGCGCCGCAAGGACCTGGTCAAGCAGATCCGCAAGTATACCGAGGGCGGCAAGGTGGCCGTGCGCAACATCCGCCGCGACGCCATGGAGAATTTCAAGAAGCAGCAGAAGGCCTCCGAGATCACCGAGGACGAGCTGAAGATGGCGGAAAAGGACCTGCAGAAGCTGACCGACGACAGCTGCAAGGAGCTGGATAAGCTCCTGGAAAACAAGGAAAAGGAGCTCCTGTCTGTCTGATGGGCCTGTTTTCCAAAAAGATCCATCATCACGGGGCGGGGCAGGTGGACATGAGCCGCCTGCCCCGCCACATCGCTATTATTATGGACGGCAACGGTCGTTGGGCGAAGCAGCGCGGCCTGCCTCGCACTGCCGGACATAAAGTAGGGGCCGAGACCTTCCGCAAGATCGCCACCTATTGCAAGGATCTGGGGGTGGAATACCTGACGGTGTACGCCTTCTCTACGGAGAACTGGAAGCGTCCCGCCGACGAGGTGGGGGTCATCATGGGCCTTCTGAAGCAATATATGCTGGAGGCCATCGACTCTATGGAGCGCGATCAGATCCGCCTGCGCTTTCTGGGGGACCTGTCTGCCATCTCGCCGGAGCTTCAGGCCCTGGTGGACCGCACCAATGAAATTTCCAGCCATATCCACGGCTTTCAGGCCAACGTCTGCCTGAACTACGGCGGCCGGGACGAGATCCTCCACGCCGCCCGCCGCTTCGCACAGGACTGCACCCGGGGCGAGGCCGTCCCGGAGGACCTTACCGAGGAGGGCTTTTCCTCCTATCTGTACTCTGCCGGAATCCCGGACCCGGAGCTCATCATCCGCACCAGCGGCGAGGAGCGCCTGTCCGGCTTTCTGCTGTGGCAGTGCGCCTATTCGGAGTTTTATTTCTGCGATACCCTGTGGCCGGACTTCGACGCCCGGGCCCTGGACAAAGCCATCATCGCCTACCAGAGCCGCGACCGGCGGTTCGGCGGCGTGAAATAGAGAGGATACAACTATGAAACAGAGGATATTGGTGGCTGTGGTGGGGATTCCCGCCCTGCTGGCGGTGCTGTGCATCGCCCCGGCCTGGGCCACGGCCCTGCTGCTGGCGGCCCTGACCGTCATCGCCGCCCACGAGCTGCTGACGGCGGTGTGCGGCCCGGACAAGGCCCGCCGCTGGACGGTGCTTCCCGCCGTGTGCGGCGTGCTGCTGCTGGCCCGGGCGGTGTGGCCCGGCTGCGCCGCCCTGGAGGGCCTGCTGCTGGCGGCGGCCCTGACCCTGCCCCTGTCCGGGGTCCTGACCTACGGAAAGCCTCATGCCCTGACGTTTACCGACGTGTGCGCCATGGCCGCGGCGGGCTTTGCCATTCCCTGGGCCTTCTCCGGGCTGTATGGTCTGCGCACCCTGGATAACGGCTATCTCCTGGTGCTGACGCCCCTGGTGGCGGCCTTCTGCAGCGACGCCCTGGCCCTGTTCACCGGCATGGCCTGCGGAAAGCATAAGCTGGCCCCCCTGGTCAGCCCCCACAAAACCGTGGAGGGTGCCCTGGGCGGTCTGGCAGGCGGCATGGCCGGCATGGCCGTTTTCTGCGCGGTGTTCCGGGCCATGACCCACACGGCCCTGAGCTATTCCCTGTGCATTGCCCTGGGCCTGCTGGGGGCGCTGCTGGGGGAGCTGGGGGATCTGAGCTTCTCCGCCGTGAAGCGCCAGTACGGCATCAAGGATTACGGACGCCTGCTGCCGGGCCACGGCGGCGTGCTGGACCGGTTCGACAGCGTGCTGTTTGCCGCCCCGGTGCTGTGTGCCCTGCTGCGGGCCCTGGCGGCGTAAGGGGAGGGCGTCCATGACAAAAACCATCTCCCTGCTGGGCTCCACCGGCTCCATCGGCCGCCAGACCCTCCAGGTGGCCCGCGAGCTGGGCCTTACCGTGGCGGCCCTTACCGCCAACCGCCAGGTGGACCTGCTGGAGCGGCAGGCCCGGGAGTTTCACCCCCGGCTGGCGGTGCTGTATGACCGGGACGCCGCCCGTCAGCTGCGCCTGCGGCTGTCGGATACGGATATCCAGGTGGCGGAGGGGCCGGAGGGTCTGCTGCTGGCGGCCCAGCTGCCCCAGGCCGACACCGTGGTCACCGCCGTTATGGGCAGCGTGGGCCTGGAGCCCACCCTGGCCGCCATCCGGCAAAAAAAACGCATCGCCCTGGCCAATAAGGAGACCCTGGTCTGCGCCGGGGAGCTGGTCATGGCCCAGGCGGAGCGCTGGGGGGCGGACATCGTCCCCGTGGACTCCGAGCACAGCGCCATTTTCCAGAGTCTCCAGGGCTGCCGGGACCGGAATGAGGTTCGGCGGCTGCTGCTGACCTGCTCCGGCGGCCCCTTCTTCGGCCGCAGCTTCCGGGACCTGGAGGGGGTCACTCCCGCCGATGCCCTGAAGCATCCCAACTGGTCCATGGGTGCAAAAATCACCATCGACTCTGCTACCCTGATGAACAAGGGGCTGGAGGTCATCGAGGCCATGCGGCTGTACCGTCTGCCGGTGGAGCAGGTGGACGTGGTGATCCACCGCCAGAGCATCGTTCATTCCCTGGTGGAGTACCGGGACGGCGCCATGATCGCCCAGCTGGGCACCCCGGATATGAAGCTCCCCATCCGCTATGCCTTCACCTGGCCTCACCGGGCCCCCAGCCCGGATACGCCCCTGGATCTGCTGACCTGCGGGGACCTGACGTTCCGGGCTCCGGACCTGGACGCCTTCCCCTGCCTGCGCATTGCCCGCCAGTGCGCCAAAGCCGGCGGCACCGCCTGCGCCATTATGAACGGTGCCAATGAGGCGGCGGTGGCCCTGTTTCTGCAGGAGCGTGTGGGCTTCAACGACATTCCCCGCCTGGTGGAGTCCGCCCTTTCCCGGGTGGAGGTGAAATATGCCCCGGACCTTCCGGATATACTGGAAGCAGACAGACAGGCGCGAGCCGCTGTACTGCAAACGGTAGGAGACATGGTATGATCTATATTTTAGCTGCGATCCTGATATTCGGTGTGCTCATCGCCGTCCACGAGCTGGGCCACTTCCTGGCGGCCAAGGCCTGCGGCGTGCGGGTCAACGAGTTCGCCATCGGCATGGGCCCCGCCCTGTTCAAAAAGACCAGGGGCGATACCACCTATGCTCTGCGCCTGCTGCCCATCGGCGGCTTCTGCGCCATGGAGGGGGAGGAGGAGGACTCCGACGACTCCGCTGCCCTGAATAACCAGGGCTTCTGGCGCAAGCTCCTGATCTTCGCCGCCGGCGCCCTGATGAACTTCCTCACGGGCCTTGTCATCATTCTGGTGCTTTACGCCGGGGTCAAGGCCGTCAACGTCCCGGTGATCCACGGCTTCGCCGACGGCTGCCCGCTGGAATCCGCCTCCGGCCTTCAGGTGGGCGACCGCATCCTGTCCATCGACGGGGAGCGCATCTACACCTTCAGCGACGTGTCCCTGCTGCTGGGCCGCAACAAGACCGGCGATTTCGACCTGGTCATCCGCCGGGACGGCCAGAAGCTCCGTCTGGAGAATTTCCACATGGAGCGCGGCGAGTACCTGGACCAGTCCGGCCAGAAATTCACCGGCTTCGGCCTGTATTTCGGCGCCCAGGAGCTGACCTTCGGCGGGCGGCTGAGATACTGCTGGGACCAGGCGGTGGACTTTGTCCGCCTGGTGCGCCTGAGCCTCCAGATGCTCATCACCGGCGAGGCGGGCTTTTCCGATATGAGCGGCCCCGTGGGCATCGTGTCCACCATCACCACCGTGGGCGAGCAGTCGGAAAATGCCCGGGCCGCCGCCGCCAACATCGCCTACCTGGCGGCCCTCATCGCCGTGAACTTGGCGGTGATGAACCTGCTGCCCCTGCCCGCTCTGGACGGCGGCAAGATTTTCTTCCTGGTGGTCAACGCCCTGTCCCTGCGCATCATCCGCAAGCAGATCCCCGCCAGGTTTGAAAATTACGTCCATCTGGCCGGCTTTGTCCTTCTCATGGGCCTCATGCTGGTCATCACCTTCCACGACGTCATCAAGCTGTTTCAATAGCGGCAGACCGTCCCGGAATGGGGCCGGCGTCTTTGCCGGCCCCATTTTGCCGCCCCGTGCGGCGCATTTTACTCGCAAGGAGGATATAAACCATGAGCAAGCAGATTCATGTGGGCGCCGTGGCCGTGGGCGGCGGCGCGCCGGTCAGCATCCAATCCATGTGCAATACCCCCACCCAGGACGTGGAGCGTACCGTCTCCCAGATCCTCCGCCTGGAGGGGGCCGGGTGCCAGATCATCCGGGTGGCGGTGCCGGATATGGACGCCGCCCGGGCCATCGGCCCCATCCGCCGCCGCATCCACATCCCCCTGGTGGCGGATATCCACTTTGACTACCGCCTGGCCCTGGAGTGCGTCCGCCAGGGGGTGGACAAGATCCGCATCAACCCCGGCAACATCGGCTCCGCGGAAAAGGTCCGGGCCGTGGCCGACGCCTGCCGGGACCGGGGCATCCCCATCCGCATCGGCGTCAACGGCGGCTCCCTGGAGCGGGAGCTGCTGCAAAAATACGGCGGCGTCACCGCCCAGGCCCTGGTGGACAGCGCCCTGGGCCACGTCCGCCTGCTGAACGACTGCGGCTTCGACGATATCTGCATCTCCGTCAAGTGCTCCCGGGTACCGGTGAACATGGAGGCCTACCGCATGCTCCACCAGCAGACGCCCTATCCTCTGCACCTGGGAGTCACCGAGGCCGGCACGCCCCGCCTGGGGGTGCTGAAATCCGCCATCGGCATCGGCGGCCTGCTGTGCCAGGGCATCGGCGATACCCTCCGGGTCAGCCTGACGGCGGACCCGGAGGAGGAAGTCCGGGCCGCCCTGGATATTCTCTCTGCCGCCGGCCTGCGGCAGACGGGGCCCAATCTGATCTCCTGTCCCACCTGCGGCCGTACCAAATACGACATGATCCCCATCGCCCGGGAGGTGGAGCGCCGCCTCCAGGGCTGCACCAAGCCCATCACCGTGGCCGTCATGGGCTGCGTGGTCAACGGCCCCGGCGAGGCCCGGGCTGCCGACGTGGGCATCGCCGGAGGCGACGGCGAGGGTCTGCTGTTCCGCCATGGCGAAATTCTGTACAAGGTGCCCCAGGACAAGCTGGTGGACGCCCTGATGGACGAGATCGACAAGCTATAAGGAGGGATGCCCTCATATGTGCGATAAAATACCGTTTTTTACCTTTTTTGAGAGCTTCGTGCCGCCCCGTGAGCTGGGCCTGCTGCTCCACGACGCCTGCGTGGTGGGCGGCAGCATGGACCGTGCCCAGCGCACCATGGAGCTGGAGCTGACGGCCTCCGCCCCGCTGCCGGAGGCCGCCGTCACCGCTCTGCGCCAGCTGCTGATGGACCAATACGGCCTGCGCCAGCTGCGCCTGAGCTTCCGCACCCCCCAGCGCGCAGATGACAGGTCCGACGTCCTCATGGGCCGGGAGATCAAGGGCAAGCCCGTCTCCATCGACGGCCTGAACCCCAAAATGGGCGCCGTGGTGATAGAGGGCAAGGTCTTTGCCGCCGAGTGCTACGAGACCCGCAAGCCCGGCGTCTGGCGGCTGACCTTCGACATGACGGACTACCGGAATTCCGTCACCGTCACCAAGTACATGGAGGGCAAGGAGGCCCAGTCCATGCAGAACGCCGTGTCCCCGGGCATGTGGCTCCGGGTCCAGGGCAATGTGGAGCTCAGCCGCGACGGCAAGGACATTCAGCTGCGCCCCTTCCACATCATGAAGATCCCCCACAAGCCCCGGGAGGACACCGCTCCGGAGAAGCGGGTGGAGCTGCACCTGCACACGAAGATGTCCAACATGGACGCCCTGACCGACACCGCCTCCGTCATCAGGCAGGCCATCTCCTGGGGCCACCCGGCCATTGCCATCACCGACCACGGCGTGGCCCAGTCCTTCCCCGACGCCTGGCACACCGCCAAGGGCAAAATTAAAATTCTCTACGGCGTAGAGGGCTATTTCATCAACAATCTGGACGACCGCATCGCCGTCCACGGCCCCCAGGACCAGGACTTTTCCGACGAGATCGTCTGCTTCGATATTGAGACCACCGGCCTGAAGGTGGACCGGGAGGCCATCACCGAGATCGGTGCCGTGGTGCTGAAAAACGGCCAGGTCACCGACCGGTTCCAGACCTTCGTGAACCCCGGCCGCCGCCTGACGCCGGAGATCATCGGCCTCACCGGCATCACCGACGCCATGCTTTCCGGCGCCCCGTCCCCCAAGGAGGCCCTGACGGCCTTTCTGTCCTTTGTGAACGGCCGCCCCCTGGCGGCCCACAACGCCGAATTTGACATCAGCTTCATCCGGGCCGGCTGCCGCCGGGAGGGCATCCCCTTTGACCCCACCTATGTGGACTCCCTGATCCTGGCCCAGAACCTGCTGCCCCAGCTTCACAAGTTCAAGCTGGACATTGTGGCCGAATACCTGGACCTGCCCGCCTTCAATCACCACCGGGCCTCCGACGACGCGGCCATGGTGGCCTACATGCTGATCCCGTTCTTTGAGAAGCTGGAGCGGGAGCTGGGCATCCGCCGTCTCCAGGACATCAACCCCCAGATGCTGAAGCTGCGGCCCCAGGGCAGCAAGTCCAGCCGCTTCCCCAAGCACATCATCATTCTGGCCAAGAACAAAATGGGCCTCAAGCACCTGTACCAGCTGATCTCCGCCTCCAACCTGCAATACTTCAAGCGGGTGCCCATCATCCCCAAAACCGAGCTGATGGCCCATCGGGAGGGGCTCATCATCGGCTCGGCCTGCGAGGCTGGCGAGCTGTTCCAGGCGGTGAAGGACCACAAGGACTGGGCCGAGCTCAAGCGCATCGCCTCCTTCTATGACTATCTGGAGATCCAGCCCATCTGCAACAACCTGTTCATGCTCCGCAACGGCGACGTCCGGTCCGAGGAGGAGCTGCGGGAATTCAACCGCACCATCGTCCGCCTGGGCCGGGAGCTGGGAAAGCCCGTCTGCGCTACCGGCGACGTCCACTTCCAGGAGCCGGAGGACGAGACGTACCGCCGTATTCTCCTGGCCAGCAAGAAGTTCCCCGATGCCGACGCGCCTCTGCCCATCTACTTCAAGACCACCACCGAGATGCTGGAGGAGTTTTCCTATCTGGGCCAGGACCTGGCCCATCAGGTGGTCATCGACAATCCCCGCCGCATCGCCGATCTGGTGGAGGAAATTGAGCTGCTGCCTCCGGGCCAGCTGTTCCCGCCCCGCCTGGAAAACTCCCAGGAGGACCTGAACCGCCTGGTGTGGGACAAGTGTCACGCCCTGTACGGCGACCAGCCCCCCCAGCTGGTGGTGGACCGGTTGAATGTGGAGCTGGGCAGCATCCTGGGCAAATACGACGTGGTGTATATGTCCGCCCAGAAGCTGGTGCAGCGCAGCCTGGAAAACGGCTACCTGGTGGGCTCCCGGGGCTCCGTTGGCTCGTCCCTGGTGGCCTATATGTCCGGCATCACCGAGGTGAACTCCCTGCCGCCCCACTACCGCTGCCCCCAATGCCGCCATGTGGAATTCATCACCGACGGCAGCTACGGCTGCGGTGCGGACATGCCGGACAAATGCTGCCCGGAGTGCGGCACGAAATACGTCAAGGACGGCTTCGACATCCCCTTTGAGACGTTCCTGGGCTACGGCGGCGGCAAGGTGCCGGATATCGACCTGAACTTCTCCGGCGAGTACCAGGCCCGGGCCCACCGCCACGCCATCGAGATGTTCGGCCAGACCCAGGTGTTCCGGGCCGGCACCATCGGTACCCTGGCGGAGAAAACCGCCTTCGGCTTCGTCCGCAAATACCTGGACGAGCGGGGTCTCACTGCCGGCAGCGCCGAGGTGAACCGCCTGACCCAGGGCTGCGTGGGGGTCCGCCGCACCACCGGCCAGCACCCCGGCGGCCTGGTGGTGGTCCCCGACGACATGGATGTGGAGGATTTCACCGCCGTGCAGCACCCCGCCGACGCCGAGGACGCCGACACCATCACCACCCATTTTGAATACCACTGCATGGAGGATAACCTGCTGAAGCTGGACATGCTGGGCCACGATGACCCCACCATGATCCGCATGCTGGAGGACCTCACCGGGGTCAACGCCCGGACCATCCCCCTGGACGACCCGGACACCATGAGCATCTTCACCTCCTCCAAGGTCCTGGGCTTTGAAAACGACGAGCTGCTGGGCCCCACCGGGGCCGTGGCCATTCCGGAGTTCAACACCCGGTTCACCCGGGGCATGCTGGTGGATACCCAGCCCAAGGATTTCAATACCCTGGTGCGCCTGTCTGGCTTCTCCCACGGCACCGACGTGTGGCTGGGCAATGCCCGGGACCTGATCGTCAGCGGCACCGCCTCCGTTCTGGAGACCGTGGGCTGCCGGGACGACATCATGCTCTATCTCATCCATATGGGTCTGGACCCCAAAATGAGCTTCAAGATCATGGAGGCCGTCCGGAAGGGCAAGGTGAAAAAGGGCGGCTTCCAGGAGGGGTGGGAGGACGCCATGCGGGCCCATGAGGTGCCCGACTGGTACATTGACTCCCTGGCCAAGATCGGCTATCTGTTCCCCAAGGCCCACGCCGTGGCCTATGTGATGATGGCCTTCCGCATCGCCTGGTTCAAGGTCCACCAGCCCCTGGCGTTCTACGCCACCTTCTTCACCGTCCGGGCCAAGGCCTTCGACGCGGAGTACTGCTGCGCCGGCATCGACGCCGTGAAGCGGAAGATCCGTGAGATCGAGAACAACAAGGATGCCACCGCTGTGGAGCAGAGCCTGATGGTCACCCTGGAGGTGTGCTACGAGTTCTATCTCCGTGGCTTCCACTTTGACACCATCAGCATCTACGACTCCCAGGCCACCGCCTTCAAGATCACGGAGAACGGCCTGCTGCCCCCCTTCGTCTCCGTCCGGGGCCTGGGCGAGACCGCCGCCCTGGACACCGTGGAAAAGCGGAAGGGAAAGACCTTCATCTCCGTAGAGGAGTTCGCCGCCTGCTGCAGCAAGCTGTCCAAAACCCACATCGAGCAGCTGAAGGCCCTGGGGGCCTTTGCCGGCATGGCGGACACCAGCCAGATCACGTTTTTCTGATATGGAGTGGCGCTTTGTCTGGTCCCGCGGCGACGAGCATGAGACAGGCCGTGCCCTGTCCCGGGAAATGCTGCGCTTGTATCGGGACAAAGCCCGGGAAAAGCGGGACGTCCCGCCGGATATCGGGACAGTTTTTATAGGAAATAACGGCAAACCGATGACAAATGGCTGCTATTTCAATATCAGCCACAGCCACGGTCTGGTGGCCTGCGCTGTGGCGGAGGTTCCGGTGGGCATCGACGTGGAGAAGATCCGCCCGGTATCGCCCCAGCTTTTACGCATTTTATCGCCTACTGAACGCGAATCTGTGCGGTGTGACGAGGATTTCTTCCGCCTTTGGACCCTGAAGGAGGCCCTGATCAAGTGTCAGGGAGGTGTACTGGGCCGGGTCCGGCACGTTCATTTCCGGATCGACGGGGATTCCGTCACCTGCACCGTTCCCGGCTACGCCTTCTCCGTTCTCCCGGCCCCGGAGGGCTATGCCGCCGCCCTGTGCTGGGAAAAACTGGAAGAAAACCGGCATGAAACGCGCAAAAAATGACAGGCTATTGGAAGAATGTGCATAAAAAATACCGGAACCGGCAGAAATTTTGCCGGTTCCGGTATTTTTTATGTGAGTAATCCGTATTTTTCCTTGATGCGGTCCAGCTTTTCCAGCATGGGCTCCGCGGCCACCCACAGGAAGAATACCGTGGCTGCCGCGTGGACGCAGTCCACCGGGAAGCCGGTGACGTAGTACGTCAGCAGCGTTTTCCAGGTGAGGCTTTCCGCCCCGGCCCACATCAGTACCGACGCCGGATTCATGATGCCGCCGTAGATCACGATGGCGCAGAAGGCGCCAAAGGTACACATGCTCCCCAGAGTTCGGCGCAAAAGCCCCTTTCGGAACAGGACTCCGGCCAAAAATCCGATAATTCCCATGCTAAACATCTGCCACGGCGTCCAAACACCCTGGGAGAACAGCATGTTGGACACCAGCATGGACAGCGCACCCACCAGAAAACCGCTCTCGCCCCCCAGCGCTACGCCGGAGATGATGGTCATGGCCATGACGGGCTTGAACTGAGGCAGCATGAAAAATGCCGCCCGGCCTGCCACGGAGATGGCGCACAGCACCGCAATGACCACCAGCTCCCGGGCCTGGGGCCTGCGCCCCTCGAACACCAGGAAGAACGGGGCCATGCACTCCAGCAGCACCAGCACCGACATGAGGCCATACTGCTTGTTGTCCAGGTAATAGACCCCCACAAACAGGGTCACGGGGATCAGCAGCAGGATAGACACCGCCGCCGCTGCCGTCCGGCGGGACAGCCTGCGCTTTTCCGCCGGAACCTGCACCAGGTCAAGGGGCTTGGTCCGGCGGCCGATGGACAGGGCCAGCACCAGCAGCAGCCCGCAGAACACCAGATACAGCCGCAGCTGCTGCCAGCCCAGAGCCGTCAGGCCGCCCTTGCCCACGGCGGCGGACAGGTCCGTGACTCCGGTGGCATACAGGAATATGGCCAGGGCCCCCGCCCCGGACACGGCGGCCAGGGCCTTGCGCCACAGGGGCAGCTTTTTGGGCTTCCAGTCCGGCGTTTCCTCCCGGGGCTCCGGCAGAGGGGGAATGTCCTCCGGCAGGGCCGGCTCCGCAGGAACCGTGCCGCCGCAGACAGCCATGACGTCCTCCGCCGTCACCGCCTGGGGCTCCAGGCTCCGGGCCATGCGGTTGGCGGCGGTGGTATAGAAGCTGTTGCCGGAGAAGAAGGCGCGGGGAGATGCCTCCGTCACCACGCTGCCGTCAAAGAACAGGGCGCAGCGGTGGGCATAGCGGGCGCAGAACTCCACGTCGTGGCTGACCATCAGCAGCGACACCCCGCGGGCCAGCAGCGTCCGCAGAATCAGGGCGAAGGCCTGCTTGAACTCCGCATCCAGGCCCTTGGTGGGCTCGTCCAGCAGCAGGATCTCCGGCTCCAGCAGCAGCACCTTGGCCAGGGCCGCCCGCTGCTGCTCGCCGCCGGACAGGTCGTAGGGGTGCCGGTCCAGCAGGTCCTCCAGGCGGCACAGAGCCACCATCCGGGCCACCCGCTCCTCCTGCTGGGGGCGGGGCGTTTTTGTGCCGGAAAATATCTCGAACAGGTCCTCCCGGACCGTTTTTTTCACAAATAAGGTCTGGGGATTCTGGGGCAGCATGCCCAGGGTCCCCTTTACGGAAATGTTGCCCCGCTGGGGCTTTTTCATGCCGGACAGCAGCTTCAGCGTGGTGCTCTTGCCCGCGCCGTTGCCGCCCAGCAGGGCCAGAAACTCCCCACGGCCCAGGGTCAGGTCCAGCCCCTTGATGGCGTCGGGGCTGTCCGGCTCATACCGGAACCACGCGCCCTGCACCGTCAGCACCGGCTGGCGCCGGGGGTACGTCTGCTCCCGGGGCAGCGGAACCAACGGATGCTCCGCCGCATAGCTCCGCAGAAAATCCCGGCCCTCCCGCACGGTGACGGGACAGGGGGCCTCCGTTTCCACCGAGGCCCAGACGCGCATGGCGGCGGGCATGGCCAGAAACATCCGGTGGCCCAGGGCCTTTAGCCGGCGGCCCACGTCGTAGGGCGTGCCGGTGCACAGCAGCTGCCCCCGGTCCATTACCGCCACGGCGGTGGCCAGGGGAAAGGCCTCCTCCAGCCGGTGCTCCGTCAGCACCACGGCGGTGCCCAGCTCCCGGTTGATCTTTCCCAGCACCGCCAGGAAATCCGAGGCGGCGATGGGGTCCAGCTGGCTGGTGGGTTCGTCCAGAATCAGCACGTCCGGCTGCATGGCCATGACGGAGGCCAGGTTCAGCAGCTGCTTCTGGCCTCCGGACAGCTGGGAAACGTCCCGGTAAAACCAGTCCTCGATGCCGAAGAATGCCGCCATCTCCGCCACCCGGCGGCGGATGGTGGGGGTGTCCACCCCCAGGCTCTCCAGCCCGAAGGCCAGCTCGTGCCAGACCTTGTCGGTGACGATCTGGTTTTCCGGCGACTGCTGGACAAAGCCGATGCGGGCCGCCAGCGTCCGCTGGTCCACCCGGTCCAGCGGCGTATCCCGGAACAGAATACGGCCCTGCCGGGTCCCGTGGGGGGCCAGGGCGGGCTTCAGCTGCCGCAGCAGCGTGGACTTGCCGCAGCCCGAGGGACCGCACAGCACCAGGAACGCACCCTCCGGCACCGTCAGCGACAGGCTGTCAATGGCCCGGGCGGTCTGCCCCGGATAGGAAAAGGTCAGATTTTCGACGGTGAACAGCGCCATACCCGCGCCTCCTTTCGGTCTATGATCACCGGCGTCAGGCACAGGGCCAGATACGCCAGGTAAAAGCTGATGGAAAACGGCTGGGCCATGGCCCCCTGGAGCATGGGGAAATACCACCATTTCAGGCCCCCGGCAAGGCTTCCGCACAGCAGATACATGCCGCAGAAGCCCAGCCAGCCCAGGGCGTATTTGTCCCGGTCCTCCATGCGGTAAATGGAAAAGGCCGTCCGGCCCCGGAGGCCGTAGCCCCGGCTTTTCATGCTGTCGGCGGTTTCAATGGCGTTCTCCAGAGCCCAGGTCACCATGATGGAAAAGATGGTGACGGCCTTTCTGGCCCGCTGCCATGCGCTGCCGGTGGAGGCGTCCCGCCCGATGCAGAACTGCGCCTGGCGCACGGTTTCCAGCTGGCGACGGAACAGGGGCACAAACCGCAGGGTCATGCTCAGCACCAGGGACAGGGCCGGGATCACCCGGCCAAACAGATACACAAATTTGTCCGACGTGATGACCCGGTTGAAGCACACGAACCACAGCACCACGGCGCACAGCATGGTCCCCGCCGCCAGACCATACAGAATACTCTCCAGCGTCAGGGGGTTGCCGGAGGGCAGATAGATGAGAATGGTGACACCCGCGTGGTTGAAGGCGGGATTCACCAGGGCCGCCAGCAGCAGCACCGGCAGGGCCACCCGCAGGTGCCTTGCCAGGGCTCGGCGGCCCTCCAGCTGCCCGGCATACAGCAGCGCCCCCAGCAGGGACACCGCCAGGCAAACCGGGTGCATCAGCACCATGGAATAGGCCAGCACCAGGGCGAAAAACAGGAAGTTCACCAGGGGGTGATAGCGGGAAAAGGCGTCGCCCACGGCTCCGGCCTCCTTTCACAGAATCGTTTTGGGGACAGGCTCAGCCGGCTATGTAGCCGCCTCCTACATCATACCCCAGGTCGCAGGTATACACCCAGCAGATCACGTCGCCGGGCTGCACCTGGTACCGGGAGCAGCCGTAGTTGGGGAACCAGTCGTTGACCTTGTACATCCAGCCGGAGCCGTCGCCGACGTCGAACTCGTACAGGTTGTAGATCCCCTCGATATAGGCGGAGTTGTACATCGGCGTCCAGCTGAACTCCATGGGGATCTTCCTTTCCTTGCACACCCGCTGCAAAACGTCAAACACACTCTCCCCCTGGGAAAACGTCACCGTAACGGCAGGCAGGATCACCCCGTCGGCGGGCACCAGCCCCCGCTTGGACTCGTCGCACTTGTCCATGTTGTTGAGGATGGTGGCGCAGGAGATGGAGATGGTGCAGGTGTCCTGGTGGGACGTATCCGGCTGAGACGTTTCCGGCTCCACGGGCTTGGGCTTGCCGTCCGGCACCGGGTCCGTCTGGTAGCGGTCCTTGCTGCCGGTGGAGGAGTCGTCCGTCCCGGGCTCCTGGGGGGCGTCGGGCGTCTCCGGCGTATTCGTATTCCCGGGTTCCTCCGGCGTATCGGGGGTATGCTGATCGCCGGTCTGCCCCACGCCGGGAGGAATGGGTGCTTCCGGGCCAGTGCCGACCATCAGATCGCAGCCGGAAAGGGACAGGGCCAGCAGCAGCGCCAGCAGCAGGGTCAACAGGACTTTGGGGAATCGATTCATCATCGAAAAACACCTCCTATCAGAGCACCGCGCGCAGGGACGTTGTCACAACGTCCCTGCGCCGGTGTATTTCCTTGGGGTTACGCGGGTTTGATGCGGGGCTTATGCCCGCTTTTTCTTTCTCTGCATCAGCAGCACAGCGGCGCCGGACAGGGCGGCAGCACCCATCCACAGCACCAGCAGGCTCTCGTCTCCGGTGCGGGGGGTATCAGGCTTTTCGGGCTTGGCGGGCGTCACGGGCTGGTCGGGGGTCACGGTGACGGTGACATCGCTCATGTCGTACAGGCTGGTCTTCTGGGCCAGCAGGCGATAGTAGGCCGCCAGGGCATAGTAGCCCTGCTCGGTGGCCATGCCGTCCACGGTCTTGTCGGCCATCAGGTGGCGGAAGCCGCCGCCGGTGACATAGAAGCCGCACAGCGCGTCCACGACGCTGACGCCGCTCTTTACGAACCGGCTGTCGGCGGTGGGATCAATGCCCAGGGCCGTCAGGGCCACGATGACCTGGGCCGTGGACTCGGCGGAGGCATCGGTGCCGGGGATCTCGCTGAAGGTAGCGTCGTCGTTCTGCACGCCGGCCAGGAAGGTCAGGGCCGCGTCCACAGCCGCCTTCACCTGAGCATTTTCATAGTAGGGGGCCAGGGCCTGCACGGCCATGGCGGTCATGTCCACATCGGGGACCTGGGAGGAGGCGATGACAGGCCAGCTGCCATCCTCGCGCTGGGTATCCAGAATGGCGCGGACCAGCTTCTCCCGGGTCACGTCGCCGGAGGTGGGATAGCCGTGGCTGTCCAGCGCCAGCAGCGCCCAAACGGGACCGTTGACGCTCTGCTTGGTGATGAACGCCATGGAATCCAGACCGTCCAGCAGGCTGCGGCCGGCCACATGGGTCACGTCCTTGCCGATGGCGGTCAGGGCCAAGATCAGACGGGAATTCTCGGTGGAGCGGGAGCGGTTCAGACGGCCGTTCTCGTCCATGGCCTTTTGCACATACTCCACCACGGAGGCGTAATACGCGTCTGCACCGGGGACGTCCCGGCCGGAACGGGCCAGGCCCAGAACCGCCCACTCGCCGCCGATGGAGCCGGTGACGGGGGCGCCCTTGGAAACGATGAAGTCGCCGGTAGTCTTATAGATATCCTGAGCGTTCAGCTCCGCCAGGCGGGCCTCGGCGGCCAGCAGCACATCGTAGTTGCCCACGCGCTCCTGGAGCTTCTGGCCCAGGGCATCGTAGGCGGCCCGGGCAGCCTCCACGGCGGCACGGGACGCGGGGATCACGGGCTGGCCGATGGCGTCGATCAGCTCCTCCACATGGGCAACCGCCTCATCCTGGAGCTGGGCCAGCTTCTTCTCGGCAGCCAGCAGCACATCGTAGTTGCTGACCTGGGCCTTGCGCTGGTCGCTCAGGGCGTCATAGGCGGCGCGGGCGGCCTGGATGGCCTCCTCGGAGTCCAGAGTCACGGTGCCGATGGCGGCGATCTTCTGCTCCACGTCGTGGACATACCAGCCGGTCAGAGGCAGCACCAGCTCAGGCAGACGGGTCAGGACTGCGGCGGTGGTGGAACCGTACTGGCGGTCCATGCCGGAGCGGTAGGACACGCCGCGGTGGGTGGGAATGCCGCCGAAGCCGCCCACCCGGATGGTACCGGTCAGGTCATAGCTATAGCCTTCGGCGGTCTCGGGGATGGTAACGCTCAGCAGCTGGCGAACGGGGTTGCCGCTGAAATCATACTGGCCGAAGGGGGTGCCGGGGTTGGTCTGATACTTGTTGCCCTGGGCATCCAGGTACACCAGGGAGAAATTGAAGTTGTAAACGCCGGAGATCTTCTCCTTGGGGCTTACCAGGTCGTGGAACTGGACCTTTACGGCCTGGCCGGGGACCAGCTCAGCATCCTGGGGCAGGACCTTGCCGTCGGCGTCGATGAGGTCATAGCTGACGCCCCGGGCGGTGATGACCTGGTAGGCGGCCATGCCGTCCTTCTCGATGCGGAGAATGTGGCGGCCGGTGGTCAGGCCTGTAACGGTGACCTGGCCGTTTTCATCCACGGAAACGCCCTGGCTGGTGAAGCCGTTGAAGGTCATCTTATCGGTGACGGTGGAGCGGGCCACGGTAACGGTGCAGCCCTCCTGGGGAGTGAAGCTGTAGCTGGCGCCCTGGGTACCCACATAGAACAGGATGTCGTGCTCGGCATCCAGATACTTCTGCTCGTCCTTGGTGATGTTCACGGTGGGACGGTCGATGAAGGTGTTGGTCTGGATGGAGGAGCCGTCGGCACCCACGGACACCACGAACACGCCGGTGAACTCCGGCCAGATGGCGCTGAAGTCCTTGCCGCCCATACCCTGAACGAAGGTCATGGCGTCATAGGTTACCTGGACGATGGCGGTGCCCGGGTGGTTGGCGGTCATGGTGGCCAGGCAGGAATTGTTGGCGTCGGGGGTGATGGTCACCACGTCGCTGTCGCCGCCGTCCAGGCTCAGCACCTGATAGTGCGCGTCGGGCAGGGCGATCTGGCTGTTCATGAAGCTCTCGATGGCCTGCCAGCTGCGCAGCACGTCCAGCTCGCAGCTCTGGCCCACCTCCAGGTTCTTATAGCCCTGGCGGTTGATGTTCAGATAGATGTTGCCCAGGTCGTACACGTTCTTGTCGAAGCGGTACACGGTATCGCTGCTGAACGCGTCGTCCATGTGCAGATCGTCCCGGGTCACAGCCAGCTCCTGGCCGCCGGTGAATTTGCCGAAGGTCCAGTAGGTGACGCCGTCGGGATTCTGGGCCCGCAGGAACTGCTGACTGCCGCTCTCCGGCAGGCGGAAGGAGGCGGTCATGGTGTCGCCCTTGGTCTCCTGGGAAACGGGCTCCAGGAAGGTATAGCTATAGTAGCTGCCGAAGGTGCCCATCCGCAGGGTAGAGCCGGCGGGGGCGGTGACGGTGACGTCCAGGGCCTTGGGAATGGTCAGAGAGAAGCTCTTGGCGCCCCAGTCCACGGTCTGCTTGTTGGTCATGGTGGTGGTGACAGGCAGATAGCCCGCCGCCTTGTCGCCGATGGGGGTCAGGGTGATCTTCAGGCTGCCGCCCTCCACAAACAGGCAGGCGGTGTGGGTGCTGCCATAGGTGGTGGAGACGCCGGTCTTGGCCTGGAGGTCCGTGCCGTCGGGGCCGGTAACGGTGACGTCGATGGTGTAATCCTTGCCCTCCACCCAGCTGCTGCTGTCGTTGGTGGCATAGATCTCATAGACGCGGTTCAGGGTGAACACGTTGTCCTGATTGGCCTTCACGGTCAGCACCAGGCTGCCGTTGCACTGGCCCTCGGCGTTGTAGCCCTCCACCAGATAGTCGCCGGCCGGCAGCTTGGTGTTCATCATCAGCTTATAGCCGTCGGCCTCGGGGGTCACATTGGCCAGCAGGTCCCGGTCTCCCTTGACGCCATCGGCGAAGTCATACAGCTTCAGGGACGCCAGCTGTGCATTGTGCAGGCCCTTGAAGGAGACGTCCATGTCGCCCTGGGGCGCATCGCCCTCCTGGGACACGGTGACGGTGTAGGTGGTGGGGGTGATGGCGGGGGACCACTCGGTGGCCGCCGCCTTGTCGCCGCAGCGGATGGTCAGGACGGTGCCGTTATGGACGGGCACGGTCTCCACCCGGCGGTAGTCGGTGCCGTCGGCGGTGAGATACACCTGGTTGTTCTTGTTGGAGGCGGTGGCCGTCATCCGGATGCCGGTGACGCCCTGGGGCAGGGTCAGGGTGTAGGCGGTCTTGTCTGAGGCGAAGTCGGGAGTCAGGACACCCTCGCTGAAGGACAGGGCCGCCAGGCTGGTGTCGCTCTGGGTGTTCCAGTCGCCGCCGATGTCTGCGCCGTAGCCGTTAACGGTGTACATCACGCGGATGATATCCCCGGCGAACAGCTTGTCCCCGGCCTTGATGTCCTTGAACCCAACGTTGGTGAACCAATCGTTCAGGGTTCCCATCCAGCCGGAGGCTTCGCCGCCGTCACCGGCGGACAGGCCGTTGATCTCGCTGATGTAGCCGGACTCGGCACCGGTCTGGGAATAGGTACCCAGGGCGCTGACGATGCAGTCCATCATGGAGGACCCGGGGGCCAGGTCCACCCACTTGTCCACCAGCGTGCCATCCCAAGCAGCGCCGTTGGCCTTTGCGTAGGTCGTGTTTTCCACAACGACCCGAACCTGGCCGTCGTGGTTCTCTGCTGCCCAGACAGTGGCGGGTACCAGGCTCAGTACCATCACCAATGCCAGCAGCAGAGAAACGATGCGTTTCTTCATATGCATTTTCCTCCTGTGAAAAATTTATGCCCAGCCGTTTCCGGCAAGTCAACGGAGTGTGTCTGCGGCGGAGGAAAAGCAGATACACGCCCGGTGCAAAAACCGCCGGTACATCCCCTGAAAAAGGGAGACACCGGCGGCGCATGGTTCCTGTCTGCGCCCAACGAAGATAACGCCCGCCGCGCTGAATGTCCTCCGCCGTGCAATTCTCCTGCCTCGCGCCGTGGAGCCGATGGCTCCTCGTTTGCATCCTACCTTCTCAGGGGAGCTGCCCCCAATGGCGGACTTTCGTCCCGGCGGCCAAGGCCGCTTCGGTGCATTCTTGCGCCCACAGTGCCGTTCGCGTGGGGTTCTTTCGCCCCGTTTCTTTTAGGCTGGCACCTGGCCGTTTTCCGGCCTTTGCGGTACCCGCCGCACGGCATCCTCGGACATGATTCGATTATCCGACTCTGCGTTCTCGCAAAGCCATTCTTATCATACAGCATCCGGCAGGAAAAGTCAACGGTCCGCCCCATGCAAAACGGCTCTGTATTGTAGGACTGCAAAAAACCGCCGCAGCGGCGCGGAGTCCCCTTGTTTTGCCGGAAAAAAAGATGTATAATCAAGGCCAGTGGGACAGGGCGAGAAAACCGCGGGATGCTCCCCGGGAAAGCCTGTCCGCATCCGTCAAAGAAGCAAAGGAAGAGCACTGTCATGGAAATTTTGCACGAGATCAACCCGGCGCTGGAGGCTCTGGCGTACTTAGGCTCCCGGGCCAACGGCCATACCCTGGACCGGCTGGAGGAGCGCTTACAGGCCCGGGGCGTCCGGAAGGCGGAGCCCTTCCATCGGGCCAGCGCCGCCCTGCGGGAGCTGCTGCAGGATCTGGACGCGGAGGTTTCCGTCCCGGCAGAGACCCTGCAGCGTCTGTTCGGCGACATCAAGGGCTTTTCCTACAGCACCATCGGGTCCTATAGTCCGGCTTTTCTGTTCTTCTATCCCATGCTGTCCCGCCGGCAGGACTTTGAGACCCTGATGCAGCGGATGGAGCGCCTGACGCCGGACGAGACGGCGCGAAACATGATGATCTCGCTGAGCCTGGAGGAGCAGTCCGGCCCTGCCGCCGGGGCCGCCGCAAAGCTGGTTTCCCGGGTGCTGGCGCTGACGATCCCCACGGAGAGCCGCCTGGCTCTGCTGGAGATCCACCAGAATTACCGGACTCTGCTGCCGGAGATCGCAGCCTGTCTGCGCCCGGCCATAGCGGCGCTGGAGACGGAGTCCGGCCGCATTCAGGAGATCATAGAGGCCTTCTGCCGGGAGGTGGAGGGCCTGGGGACGGAGAGCTATCTCCGGGAGACCTCCAGCCTGGCCATCACGCCGGAGGTGCATTATCACCTGATCCCCTTTCTGATGGGACCGGATACCAACCTCTCCATGGAGCAGGAGGACGGCAGCGTGCTGATCTGCTGCGGAGTCCTGCGGCTGTCGCTGCGGCGCACCCTGGCGGAAAACAGCAGCGCCTCCCAGGTATATGACGCCATCCGGATCATCGGGGACAAGACACGGTTTGACATTCTCTGTTATCTGAGGGATCATCCGGCGGTCTACGGTCAGCAGCTGTGCAACCATTTCGGCCTGGCCCGCAACACCATTCACCACCATATGAGCAAGCTGGTGAATGCGGGGCTTGTTACCTGCCTGGTGGAGGGAAACCGTATTTATTACACCACGGACCGGGAGCACCTCTCCTATTTGCTGAACCAGCAGCGGCAGCTGCTGATCGGCGGAGAGGATACGGAGCAGCAGGAAAAATAAAACCGGCAGGAATGCCGCCGGCGCAGGGTTTGCCGCGCCGGCGGCATTTTTTTTTGCAGGGTAAACACATGGCCGCACCTGTAGGCGCGGCCATGTGTTTACCAGCGCCGCTTTTTCTTTTCGCCCTCCCGGCGCTGGAAGGGCTTGTCGATGAGGATGATGTCCTCTCCGAACCGCTGGACGCAGTCCCAGGGAATGTAATAATCCTCGCCCCGGCCGAACAGACCGAAGAACCGGCAGGGGCCAAAGACGATCAGGGCCTTGACGGTCCCCTCCGGGATGCAGAGCTCCAGGTCTCCCACGCAGCCCAGACGGCTGCCGTCGCAGATGTTGATGACCTCCTTGCGGCGCAGCTGTGAAAATCGGCACATCATGGTCTCCACCTCAGCTCCAGCCTATGCGCTTTCCGGCGCGTCCTATGCCATCAGATCACCGCGTCCACGGGGATGCCGCCGCCCGTGGCCGCCGTGAACCGGCGGGTGACAAAACTGTTATATCATCTTTAAGGAATCTTAAAGGTTCCCCCCTTGTTTCTTTAACTGTTTTTCTTTATACTGAATTTTGTGAACAGGGACAGCTGATCGGAAGCTGTATCGCCAAAAAAAGAGCCGCTCTTGACAGGAAGCAGCAGATCATATATACTAAGTGTATCAATCATCTTGATACAGTTGCGCCTGTGCGTACAGAGAAAGGAAAGCGCCTATGGAGACGTTAAAGACCATCAATTTTATCATAGCGGTTATTTTCTTCGTCTGCTATACCTATCAGTTTTTGTATATCCCGGTGCCCTGGCTGCGGAAGGAGAAGCCCCACGGCCCGGCCAAGGCCAACCGGTACGCCGTTCTGATCTGCGCCCGGAACGAGCAGCGGGTCATCGGCGACCTGATCGCCAGCCTTCGGGGGCAGACATATGACCAGAGCCTGCTGTCCATTTTCGTGCTGGCGGACAACTGCACCGACGACACGGCCATGGTGGCCCGGGTGGCCGGGGCCCATGTGTATGAGCGGTTCAACCAGGTGCGGGTGGGCAAGGGCTACGCCCTGCAGGAGCTGCTGGAGCATCTGGAGCAGGATTATCCCCGGGGCTTTGACGGATACTTTGTGTTTGACGCGGACAATATTCTGGCTCCCAACTATGTGGAGGCCATGAACCGGACGTTTTCCGACGGACACGAGATCATTACCAGCTTCCGCAACAGCAAGAATTACGGCGACAACTGGATCAGCGCCGGTTATGCCCTGTGGTTCCTGCGGGAGAGCCGGTATCTCAATCACGCCCGGTTCCTGCTGGGCACCAGCTGCGCCGTGTCCGGCACCGGGTTCCTGTTCAGCCGACAGGTGCTGGAGGAGACGGGGCCCTGGCCCTTCCACCTGCTGACGGAGGACATCCAGTTCTCCGTGGACCAGGTGACCCGGGGACGGAAGATCGCCTTCTGCCCCGATGCGGTGCTGTATGACGAGCAGCCCACCACCTTCCGCCAGTCCTGGAACCAGAGGCTGCGGTGGTCCAAGGGGTATTTGCAGGTATTCCGGGGCTACGGCGCCAAGCTGCTGCGGGGCGCGGCCGGGGGGAGCTTCTCCTGCTACGACATGGCGGCGGCCATTATGCCGGCCTTTGTCCTGTCGGCGGCGGCCATCGTGTGCAATGTGACGGCGGCGGTGCTGGGAGCCATTCGGGGGGCGGATCTGACCATTGCCCTGTGGTCTGTGGGGCAGATGCTGCTGAACATGTATCTGACGCTGTTTATCTTGGGGGCCATCACCACCGTTACCGAGTGGCGGCGGATCCATACCAAGGCGGTGAAAAAGGTGATCTACGCCTTCACCTTCCCGCTGTTTATGTTTACATACATTCCCATCTCCTTCGCGGCGATCTTCTGCAAGGGGGAGTGGAAGCCCATTGAACACCGGGTCAGCGCGGCAAGCCTGCGGGGCCGGGGCCGGGAGGAGCTGCTGCCCTTCTGACGGAGCGGCCTGAGAGAATGGAGAGGCGAACACCATGTACAACATTCTGGTCTGTGACGACGAAAAGGATATTGTATCGGCGCTGCATATTTATCTCAGTGCCGAGGGCTATCGGGTGCTGACGGCCTTTGACGGGCCGGAGGCCCTGCGGCTGCTGGACCGGGAGGAGGTACACCTGGTGCTGCTGGATGTGATGATGCCGGGAATGGACGGCATCACCGCCATGACCCGGCTGCGGCAGAGCCGGAATCTGCCGGTGATCCTGCTGACGGCCAAGTCCGAGGACACGGACAAGGTGCTGGGGCTGAATATGGGAGCCGACGACTATGTTACCAAGCCCTTTAACCCCGTGGAGCTGCTGGCCCGGGTCCGGTCCCAGCTGCGGCGGTATATGACTCTGGGCGGCGGCCATGTGGCCCCCACCGCCGTGACCATCGGCGGAGTGAGCCTGGACGACAATGCCAAGACCGTCACCGTGGACGGGGACACCGTGAACCTGACGCCCCTGGAATACGACATTCTGCGGCTGCTGATGCAGCATCCGGGGAAGGTGTTCTCGCCCCAGGAGATCTATCGCCGGGTGTGGCATGAGGACCCGGCGGCGGACAATCCCGTGGCCGTCCACGTGCGGCACATCCGGGAGAAGATCGAGATCAACCCCGCAGAGCCCCGGTATCTGAAGGTGGTGTGGGGCAAGGGGTACAAAATGGAGGGGGCGGCGCAATGAAAAAGCTGCTGGAAAAGCCGTGGGCCAAGGCCCTGGCCTTTCTGCTGACCCTGCTGCCGGGCACGGCGGCGGTGTATGGCGGCGTCGAGCTGGTATACATATATGTCTATAACATGCATACGGACAGGCGCCTGGATATGCTGTGGGCCGTGACGGCGGTGTGCGCCGTGGCGGCTGCGGCATCCCTGGTGTTCTCCCTGTCGGCGGCGGGACACTGGCCGGGCCATGAGGGCATCCATCTGACCTGGGTGGAGAAGATCCCGGTGGACCTGTTTGTGCTGGGGTTGACCTGCGTGTGGTACATCTATCTGGACGCCGTGTACTATCCATCGGCCACGCTGGGCCTGGCGGTATTTGTGGCGCTGGCGTATCTGTTCGTGCTGGCGTTTACGGCCCGGTGCAAGGCCGGGACCGTGCTCAGCGACCTGCTGGCGCTGCGGCTGCTGCGGCTTTTGAGCCGGGGGGCCGTGTGGACCTGGCGGCACCTGCGGCGGCTGTTTCTGGGCCTGCCTCTGGCGTGGAAAACGGCGGCGGTGCTGCTGGCCGTTATGGCGGCGGACCTGCTGATCTTCGCCTATGGCATGGACGGGGGGCAGGCGGCGCTGTATGTGACGCTGCACCTGGTGCTGCTGGGGGCGGCCATCTGGCAGGTGTTGGCCCTGCGGCAATTGCAGCAGGGAGGCGAGAAGCTGGCGGAGGGGGACTTTTCCCATCCCGTGACCCTGAGCCGGGGGGCGCTGCCGGAGCTGAAGCGCCATGCGGAGAACCTGAACTCCGTGCAGGCGGGCATTCAGCGGGCTGTGGAGGAGAAAATGAAGTCCGAGCGGCTGAAAACCCAGCTGATCACCAACGTGTCCCACGATATCAAGACGCCGCTGACGTCCATCGTCAGCTATGTGGACCTGCTGAAAAAGGAGGAGATGCCCTCCGACGCGGCGCGGGAGTATCTGGCGGTGCTGGACCGGCAGTCCCAGCGGCTGCGGAAGCTGACGGAGGACCTGGTGGAGGCGTCCAAGGCATCCACGGGGAATATACCGGTATCGCCGGCCCCTACGGACCTGAACGTGCTGCTGAGCCAGGTGTGCGGCGAGTATCAGCAGCGGCTGGAGGACCAGGTGCTGGAGCCGGTGCTGGCTCTGTGCCAGCCGGGGCCGGTGGCCATGGCCGACGGGCGGCTGCTGTGGCGGGTGCTGGACAACCTGATGAGCAACATCTGCAAGTACGCCATGCCCGGGACAAGGGTGTATCTGTCCACGGAGGCGGGAGAGGACGGCGTGCGGATGGTGGTGAAGAATATCTCGCGGTATCCGCTGAATATCTCCGCCGACGAGCTGACGGAGCGGTTCGTCCGGGGGGACAGCTCCCGGTCCACCGAGGGCAGCGGGCTGGGGCTGTCCATCGCCACCAGCCTGACCGCCATCCAGGGCGGCGACTTCCGACTGACCATCGACGGCGACCTGTTCAAGGTGACGCTGACGCTGCCCCGGGCGGAGCAGGAGGAAAAACAGGAATAACGGCGCATGAAAATACCCTCCGGCGGAGTGAAAACCGCCGGAGGGTGATTTTTATGTGTTGGCACAGCGGGACAGAAACTGCCGGGTGCGCTCCATCCGGGGATGGTCCATGACCTGACGGGGGTCCCCCTGCTCCACGATGACACCGCCATCCATGAAGATCAGCCGGTCCGCCACGTCCCGGGCGAAGGCCATCTCGTGGGTCACCACGATCATGGTAGTGCGGCGGCCGGCCAGCTGGCGGATGACCCGCAGCACCTCGCCGGTAAGCTCCGGGTCCAGGGCGGAGGTGGGCTCGTCGAAGCACAGCACGTCCGGCTCCATGCACAGGGCCCGGGCGATGGCCACACGCTGCTTCTGGCCGCCGGAGAGCTGATGAGGGTAGTGCCCGGCCCGGTCTGACAGGCCCATCTGATCCAGCAGCTCCAGCCCCCGGTCCCGGATGTCCTGCTCCGTCTCGCCGTCCCGCCGGGCCAGCCGCCGGGCCAGGGTCACATTTTCCAGGGCTGTGTACTGGGGGAACAGGTTGAAGTCCTGAAAGACCAGGCCGAAGTGCAGCCGCTTCCGGCGCAGGTCCCGCTCCCGGTCCGGAGGCCGGGACGCATCCAGCAGGGGCTCTCCCCGCAGGGAAATGACTGTCTCTTATACACATCTCCGAGCCCACGAGACCCTAAGACATCTCGT
>ERZ1026997.217-NODE-217-length-28007-cov-8.327275_pt1 | contig 28007 bp, 51 predicted proteins | sample MGYA00519289_ERZ1026997 | MGnify/ENA primary metagenome ERZ1026997 (study PRJEB26926, sample SAMN06164455) | human gut metagenome | biome: ENVO:00009003; feature: ENVO:2100002; material: ENVO:00002003 | host: Homo sapiens | place: USA | collected 2012 ... | reverse complement strand
ACGCGTAAGATCGTCGGCAGCGTCAGATGTGTATAAGAGACAGAAGTTATACCAGTACAAAAGCCGAATATACCAACTCGAATGTTTGGGAAAATCTTTGCAATCTCATCAGTTTCCTGAAAGCTGCTCAGCTTACCGCAAGTAGGACAATAACTGACATAAGTATCACGCCATTTGCCAGCCACCTTATCATAAGACTGAATAATTAGATTCTTATATTCATGCTTATGATTAGACTTCTTGGGCTTCTGCTTCTTCGTCTTCTTCAGTGGCTCATTTGCAGCATCATCTGAAATATACTCATACTTGTTTTTCAGGAATTCTTGCTTAAAGTCTGAAGACATATAAACTCCTTTCGCTGAAGGAATATTCTATGAAGATATACTATGAAAGAACAATGCCGTTCTTAGCCTTGTTAATCTTACGGCGTAGCTTGCGCATGATGCCGACATTCTCGGAGTTCTTACCCTTGCGGTTAAGTAGCATCTGATAGCGCTGCTCCATGACCTCAATAGACTGTGCCATAATCAAACCTTTCTTTAGTGAGTACAACCATGCTACATTTTTTATATTCTGTAGCACGGTTGTACATTATATCAGAATTACTCAGAGATTAGAGCGAGAATCTTGTTTGCATCTTCGACATTATCAATGGACTTGGGGTTGTCATATCCAAGATTCTTAACTGCTGTAAGGACTGGCTTAATCTTTGCAATGTCAGACTTGTTCTCGGTAAAGAAATCAACAATCTGAGTAACTACATCATCCACAGCAGCCTGAGACTTAGCCTGCTCTTCCTGCTCAGCAACGCGCTTCTCAAGCTCCTTCTCCTGCTTAGCCTGCTTCTTCTTTGCTGCATCAAGCGACACGCCAGACTTAGATTGCTCAGACTTGATTGCGTCTGTGAGAGCCTGAATAAATGCGTCCGCATTCATATCAATCTCTGGAATGATATTGGCGAAACGAGAACCAGAATCGACAGCGTAGTTATCGTCACGGAACTTAATCTTGCGAGACTCAGATGCGACCTTGTTAACAGTCTCGTCCTTCTTAGTCACAGCGTTCTTGCGACCAGTCTTCTCCTTGATAACATTACGGTCAATGTATGCTAGACCAAGGAAGTGAAGATTCTTCTTAAGCGCATTAAAATAATTCTGCTGCTGATCTGAAGTAAGAATCTGATAAGACTCACCAGACACTACGTCCGAGATTTCCTTTGACTTAACGTGACCGATGATAATGGAAGCAACACCTACATTGCGAAGTCGAGCCATCATATCGAACATAATCTCAATGGCTTTCTTCTCGCCACGACCATAGCCAGACCACGCCTGATTAATGCTCTTTACGCACTTCTCAGCATGTCCACTATTGCGACACTCCTTGTTCCACATGTCGATTGACTTCTGCTCTGCAATATCAATCATGTGGTCATACGTATCGAAGATTACAGCCTTGAGATTAGGATACTCGCTAGTCTTATTCTCGATAATATCCTCACAAACATCTGCTAGACCAGCGCTGTTCGTAAGCTCATCATAATCCATATCCCACTCAGGGCAGTTGATATAGTTAATTCCCTGAATGGCATCGGCTCCTCGTTCGGTTCCGCACTCTAGGAACAGGTAGCCGTCATCGCCTGCAAGCTTCTCGCAAACCTCTTTCATAAGCGTAGTCTTGCCGACCTTTGACTCGCCGAGAAGACAAATATTATATGCAAGAGGGTCTAGACGTACATTATTTTTCTTACCAAACGCCATATATATTCACCTTTCTAAGATGTTAATTGAGAATGAGCGGGAGAGTTCAAACTTATCTCTCCCGCATATAACCTTAATAGTATATATTATTTACAGGGAATCAAGCCAAGACATGTCAGAGTCATCTGAAGACTTCTCATCATCGGCATCAAACGGAGCATCCTCGTCATCTGCAACGTTGACTACAAGCTCATCTTCTTCATACTTATCATCGAAGATTTGGATAACGGGAGTCTTGTCATCGCCAACAAGCTTAATCACTGGCTTCTGAAGAATCATACGGCGCTCACGAGAACCGCTTGCACTGCACTTGGCAAGTGCTTCCTCCTCAGAATAAATGCCCATATCAATCAAGTCCTTGATATCATCAGGAACATCATCCATTGTTGCGGTAACGGTAGCGCCGCCCTCAACGAAGATACCGTCAAACGTCACCTGACGGACATTCTTCTTAACCTTAAAGAGCTTGTCATAGACCTTCTTACAAAGCTCTTGCTTAGTGAAGTCCATTGGGAACTCGAACTGCTCTGTGAACGGATACTGACCATTAATCTCAGTACCGTTAATCTCCTTGACATAATCAAGAACACGAGCGTTCACATACATAACGCCCTTATCCTTATCAACATCCTTAAGGCTTGCAGAATCCTTATCAAGAAGAACGGACTGTGTGAATCGAGCATAATACTTAGAAGGCTCATCAGCGCTGCTCAGGACAATGCTCTGAATAGTCTTGCGCACCTGAACTGTATCGTTGTATGCGCTGTACTGCAAACGACCCTTGACATTTACAACCATGCCGTCCTCAAGATGTTCCTGAGCATAGGCAATGGCATCATACTCGCTAAGGAAGTTCTTATAATAAGTCTTTCCAGCTGTAGTCTTCTCAAGACCAACAGTAATAAATGAAAGCTCTCCGACCTCATCTAGAATCGTATCGTCAAAACGGTCTTCCCAAGCAACAGTCATCTGCTTAGAGAAGTCATCGTTGCCATTATCGTCCTTACCGTGGGCATAAATAATGTTCTCGCGATCTGGGGAATATCCTCCAAACATCTCGGCACGTACAGTGCCATACTTCTCACCGCAATCAATGTTAAGGCTCATAGAATTATAAACCCAAGAACTACGCTCACTCTGCTTGTCGATAGTAAAGGTATAATCATTTACCTTTGCAGCGCCAACCAGAACAAAACTTGACTTCCAGTCAGTCTTCTTAATGCCACTCTTCTCATTTGCCATCTAAGATACCTCCGTATATTTATTAAGGCATATAACATTAGTTATTATATCATAAGTACAAACTAATCTAGCAGACAATCTAAAATATAATCTAAAAAATTTTTACATTAGTCTACATTAGTTTTACATTAGTTTATTACGCCATCAAATGCTGACATGCAACATAATCAATAAGCTCGTCAAATGTATCGCACATGCGCGTTGTACACTCAATCAACCACGGATGTAGCTCAACATTATCCTCGTTCAATCCAGCAACGGGAATACGATTCTCATTAGCGATAGCAATCTCCATCGCGGTTCCGATTGACGAAGGTGAGTTAAAGTTTACAATAACCAAGTCAGACTTGCGAACATTATAAGTCTCAAGCTCGAACACCTCGCGCTCACCCTTATGAATTTCATCATCTACAGTGTAGTGCATCAGTGGATTGAAGAACATAGGCATATAATCATACCCATAAAAATTAATGCTCTCAAGAATCTTATTGCGTACATCCTTACGCCACTGCCACTGCTCATCGCGGCTTAAGTTACTTATGCCACCAGCAAGGTAAATCAATTTATTTTCCATTGACACCATCCTTTACGGTCTTAAACATATCGGCGATATCATCCATCAAATCATAACGCTCAGTAGACACAGAACTCTTGGCGAACTGTCGATTAACGGCGTCTACGTACATAGTATATTCACCATCTAATCCCATAAAAAATTGAGCGTAGTCTTTATTGCTCATAAGGCGCTTAGGTTCAAGCTGCTTAATTGCAAGGTTGTCAAAGCTAATGCACTTAAACCAACCATCGTTCACAATCTTAGGTAGCATATCATAGAACTGGGATTTTAGATAATCAATTTGGCTACCGCACTCATCATATAGGGTTTTGCCACGCCTAAAATCCTTATATCCAAGAATGAGAATCTTCAAATCATTATTGGCAAGGGCTTCTAGGCTGTCCATATGCACAATACCGTTGATAACATGAACAACAGCATTTGGAAATTGCTTGATTGCTTCAATGCAATTGCTATGACGGCCACCTATATATGAGATACCAAGACCATAGATTAATTTATTATCCGTAAGCTCTTTTAGCAAATCAATATTCTGCATAAAATGCATTTGATTCACCGTCATACTTGCAATAATCTTACGCTCTTTAAGACGCTCAAGAAACTCAATCAAGTCTGGATGCGTTAGTGGATTACCGCCGCCGATTGCAACTTCACTATATGGAAACATGGTATCGATAAACGGAAGATTCAGAATGTCACCATGCTTTCCGTCTGACGTTGAGTTCTCGTGGCACATGTTGCACGCCATATTGCACTTGTTGGTAATCTTAAGATCGATAGACTCAGGCTTAATAGGATTAAATGAATCCTTATCATTCCACCTAATTTTAGTGCCGTCTGAGAACATAGTACAGGTATAATCGTTATTCTTATAACTGCCAAGAATTTTCATTACTTCTCCTAGTGATATCCATACGCTCCGAATGCAACCATATCATCACCAGATGGCGTTGTAAAGGATGTCTCATACTGTTCTAACTCATCATTATATCTACACCAATCCTCATATGTGTAAATACCTAGGTCGTATAGTCTGGCATCCTCACGCCTAGACTCTACCTCGTCATCATCGCTATACTCTAGCATGTCAACATCGACAGGAGTATACCATTCCTCGTCCTTATATTTCTCTTCATAATCCTGTGCGTACTTTTCGATAGCCTGCTTTACTGTTTCTTTATCATAGATTCCGCTTCCAACACCATCAGCAAAACAATGATTGAAAGAATAACCATATCCATCACCATCAACAAAATAATATTCGCCATTATGACTAGAAATCCATTTATTAAAATCGTCTTTCGTCATAATACATAGGGAATGAGTTGAGCTTGAATTAGTCTCGAATATACCAGCGCGAATCTGAATCATTATATAACACCTAGTTTCCCTTATAGAAGTATTCGTACTTCTCTTCATCGTGATTAGGGTTTGGTTCTTCCCAGCTATTGTGCCAATCAGTATCCCACTTCCAAATAGTAGGCTCTGCGGCGTTGCACATCATACCGCCCTCGTCATTGTCATTGCCAGTATACACATGACTATCGCTAAAGAGATAGCGAATCAGCATATCGTCATTGTCAAGCACGGCATGTACGAACTCATACGTATCATATCCATGGTCGATATAACCAACATCAAGCTCGTCCCACTCGTCTCCGTCACCATAGTCATAGTGAACCGTCTTAGGCGTTTCAAACGTATAGGTGATGCCATGAGCATCGAGAATATCCTTTAGCTTATTAAGAAGCCCTTTTTGCCACTGCGGTCAAGCTCATAGATAGCCGTGTATAGATAATCCGCTACATCAGCATCTCCATTTTCCCAACCGAACTCTCCGAAATGAAAATCAACATGACAACCATCTGCATCAACAGGCTTCTTGGAGATACAAATACTGTGTGTGCTTGAGCTGTTAGTCTCAAATACTCCGTTACGAATCTGAATCATATCAATCACCACTCATCCCAAATGCCATAGTCTTCATTCCCATACCTACGAAGCTCATCTTCCTTATGGGAAATCTTACAGCATGTATATGATACCACAATTACTGCCGCCATAATGATTGCAATTACAATCATGCTTCATCATCCTCATTATTCCAATCAGGCTCATCATCGCATACATTGCCGATAACCTCGATGATTGGAGTGATACCCTCGCCGAAGCTGTAATACTTAGAATGCTCCCAGTCAAACATGAAATAAGAAGCACGCTCTTCTACATATGCAATCTCGACAGCAATCTTATCACCGTCCTCGTGTCCTTCTTCCATATCAACTGTACAGATATCGCCTTCATACAGCTCGACACCGTGTTTATCCACAATTCCTAGGCTTTTGTGGAATAAGTACCTATCTTCAGGCAATTCCTTCAATTTTCGCCATCCGAACACAGCGTTTCCGCAGGTCAGAAGCTTGTTTTCTCCGCATGAAATTAGAATTTTATCGGGGTCTACCCATTCACGATTTTTTAGATCGAAAACTCTATATGACATATAAAACTCCTTTAGTGTGCGGCTTTATCTGCTTCATGTAGAATCATAACACACTGCATGAAGTAATCGCCCCACAATTTTAGATATTTATTATACATTTTTTCGTTGTTGTCTCTCTCCCACACGTATGGTTTCATATGATTTGAGATAAGTGCTGAAACAGCTAATGAACTGATGCCAGCAACATATGTAAAGAATAGACTATCATATGCGCCCACATGTTCATGTCCATAATAGTGGGCTATGTCTGTTGTTTCACCCTTGCCATTTTTAAATGTCTTACAAAACGGTTTGCCGCAATCATGGATTAGCGCTGCATTTATTATGGTTCCAATTGAAGCGTGATTAAACCACTCGCTGTCGTATAGCCAATACATAGCTTTCATACAATGTACACCAAGCGTTGACTCATGATGCGGATTGTCCTGATTGTAATTCTTATGGCTTAGCGCCCAAGACAGTGGAAGTAGCGAACCGTTACAGCTGCCTTTCCAGTATTCAATACTAACACGATCAAAGCCCTCGTAGTGATAGGGGGTATCAAAGCTTTTGTACATACGCTCAATGACATAATCTGGCACACGTCTGTCTCTGCTTGCATTATTTCTCAGGCATTACTCATATGGAGTGGCGGCTATAATACATTCTTTCCGACAAGGAATGCGCTTTAACTCTTGCAAGAAAGCGATACGTCTTTTAGAGCTTAGATTACAAGCATCATAGATAACATTATTGCCTTCTTTTAATGCTGTCTTAATACGCTTATGTAACTCTATAAATAGCTCATGGTTATGAGTTTGGTCGTTGATATCTCCGTAAAGCTCAACTCTTAGTTCATCTGAGCTGAATATAATATAATTATTTTCTTTGGCTAGATTATAAGCGATGGTGGACTTGCCACTTGCAGGCAAACCCACCATACACACTAGCACTGGCTTTGTGCTAGTCTCCATTTATTCACCCGACTTCAACAAAAATTTGCGGGAGACATTTTTGAAACTGCGCTGTCCATCCTGACTACGATACACAAAGCCCTCACGCAGACACTTCTTATTGATTACGCTCTTGCCATCAGCAGACTGCTTGAACTCCTCGAAGTCATCAGCATCAGGCAGGATATAGTTGTCATCAATAATAGGAACGAATGGAATATCGTACTCAGCCAGAATCTTCTTTGCTTCGACAGAACCAAGGCGTTCACCATCAAAGATTAGATTGAAGGCTGCAAAGCGGCGCTCGTCAAGCTTGTACTTGTTCCCCTGTACGGACTCGCCGTATGTCTCGCCCTGTAGTACAACATGTTTATGATTATGCTTCTTTGCAATGTCCTTAAGAGCATCCTCGACATTGTATTTGAATGCCATTTCCCAGTAAACGTTTCCGATGCCAGACATATCAGAAACAAAGTTCTTCTGATCTGCATCCATCTGGCGAACATTACGTGAACACACACCGAAATCAGGCTTACGACCAGTCAAATCAAGGAAGAATGTAGTCGAAGTGCCATCAATCTTCTCGGTCACGACATAAGGATTCTTATCCTCAAGCATGAACATGACATTCTCAATGCGGTCTTCATCCGTCTTCTTAATCCACACAGGCCAGTTCTTAGGATTGTCTTTCTTACGACCAAAGAAAACAAATAGCAGCTTACGACCCCATACACGCTTCATTAGCCACTTCCACCACTTCTTCTTGGCAAGCTTAGAATTGCGTGCGCACATGTTATTATACTTCGCATTGGGATTAGTCTTAGCCTTACGAGCATTATCCTCGGCTACATAATACTTGATACCAAGTAGATTTGTAACGTCCTCGTGAACGTCCTTATCCTTAATCTCAGGGAACACATCAATAGGCATGAGAAGTCCCTGAGAGTAGACCTTACACATCTTAATCGTCTTAACCTTGTAATGCTTCTTCTCAAGGAACTCAAAACGCTCATCGTTACTAGGAACAAGTGAATCAGTCTCGATATACAGAGCCTTATCGCCAACATTAAACTGATTTTTCTGGACGATAATCCACCAGCCGCCAACACGTGCGTGCTCAACGCGGTCATAATTTGGAATCGGCTTAATCTCCTCAACGATAACGGGATAAGCCAATGCACGCTCACCATTTACTAGCATATTGTAACCTTTCTACTATGCTCAACTTGTTGTTATCATATGATAGCAACTATTTTAGTTTCAAACACGTCAAAGCAACAGATTTAGTTGCTATTCCTCATAATCTTCATAGCCTTTACTACTTCTTCAACAACATAATCAATATCCTCAAATGTAATATCAGAAGAAATTGTAAATCTAATAGACCTTGCAGCTTTTTCATCTGTTAATCCAAGAGCCTTGAGAACATATGATGGCTTCTTAGAATGGCTATTGCAAGCAGAACCAGTACCGCATTGGATATCATCTAGGTCAAGCATATACAGAAGCTCTTCTGAACCAATGCCTTCAGGTAACATTACATTAATGTTATTTGGTAGCCTTGACACTAAGCTTCCGTTTGGACAGCATCCACTTATAATAAGCTCGCGCATAAAATAATCGCGTTTCATATATAGGGCGTTCTTATCTTCCATTTCATTAGATGCGAGTTCAACGGCTTTCGCAAAGCCGACAATACCAGCAACATTTTCAGTTCCCCCTCTAAGTCCAGTATTCTGGCTACCGTAGATAATGGGCTGAATCTCAATGCCGTTTTTCTTATATAAGAAACCAACTCCTTTAACACCTCCAACCTTATGTGCCGATGCGCTTAACATATCAATGCCCATAGCCTTAACATCAATAGGAATCTGTCCAAAGGCTTGTGTCGCATCTACATGAAGAACACCACCATATTTATGAACAACCTCAGAGATATCCATGATATTCTGAATAGTGCCAACCTCGTTGTTCGCCATCTGAATCGACACTAAAATATCATAATAATCAGGCTCTTCACGCTCTTTGAATACAGACTCAAGTTGATCCATGTCAACAAATCCTAATTCATCAACATCAAGATATGTTACATCACAATAGAAAGTATTGTTACCAAGGCGATCCATAGCATCAACACATTCCATGATAGACTTATGTTCAATCTTGGTTGTAACAATTGAAGTAGTGGAAATGTCCATCATGCCAGCAAATACATAACCCTGAATAGCCCAGCAATTTGATTCACTTGATCCTGATGTAAAATAGATTTCATCTGCATCAGCATTGATAAAATCAGCAATAGTCTTACGAGAATCTTCAATTGCGTTCTTAGCTTTAATGCCACCACTATAAATAGCAGATGGATTATAAAACTCATCCTTCAAATAAGGCATCATAGCTTCAAGAACTTCTGGTCTTACTTTAGTCGTACCAGCTACATCTAAGTACATACATTAACTCCTTAACAATATGGAGAATAGTTCCGACTAGTATTCTATCAGAATACATATTATCCAAACCATTCTCCATACAATCTATATGTATTCTATTGTTTAGCAATAAACCTTGTTAGAATAATCATTGCGATAAGGGTTAAACTCACGATAGCGGCGCTTATGACTATGACGCGCTAGATCATCAAGATAATCATCAACATAATCTAGATAATCATTATAAGTCTGAATGAGCTTATCCCAATACTCATCATCGTCATACTTCTTATTGCCTGTATGCTTTGGCTTCTCGCCTTTAACGTCATCGTCATCATCGCCATCGAACATATCGCAATGCTCGCAATCGCCATCGCACTCTAGGCCGTCAGCGGTATCATCAGCCTTATCATCAAATAAAACACCATCAAAATACAGCTTATTCTGTAGGAGATAGCCTTCAAGCTCCCAAACCTTGCGCTCGATATTCTTCATACAAATATCGACACCCATATCCTCGTCATAGTTGGCAGGGTCAACGCAAGAAGAGGACTCGACAATTACAAATCCATTGGGCAGCTTACATGCTACAATTGTACACTTGTCAAACGCAGTAGTGACAGCGATATCACAACTCTCCATAAGTTCATCTACAACAGCCTGAGTTACGGTATTCTTTTTACGCGCCATAATAAATCACCTTTCTATTGGCATATAACCTTAATTGTAAGACAGAAAGTCAATAGCTTTTGTGCCGAGTCTTTCCACAGTCCTAGTAACATTCTGTCTTGTACAATCCATTGTATCACTAATCTCCTGATGTGTCATCCCATTTAATAGACATGATAAAATATATTTTTCATTGTCATTCAGACTGTTTATAAACTCTTTAGCCATCATGTCGCTAAGCATTGTATTACATGTATCATAGTCAACATAGTATTCGTCAATGTCTTCATCAATGGCACACATATCTTCAAACGAATGATAATCTTCCGATGCTTCATCTATCTTATTGGCTACATCAAAAAACTCACCATCTAATAACTCAAGAGCTTTATCAATTACTTCCTCAGCCCCAAGTTTGCGAAACTCATCTTCTTCATAGAGACAATATCCATTTTCAGCATACCACTCAAGAGCTTCTGTACTATCGTTTTCTACCATATATCATATTCCAACTTTCTTTTAATCTATTTACATCGTAAAGAATCTTCCATCAGAAAATTCTGTTTTATTCTTATGATATTATATCAGAAAAGTAACACAAATGGAACTCTCTTCACAAAATAATTACACATCAAGTTGGAGATAGCTATATCCATCGCTATCAGTATAATAAATATGTCTAATGCCAAGGTCTTTCAGTGCGTTCATACAAGCAGGGCATGGCTTAGCAAGTCCGTACCCAAGTTTAGTACCACGAGAAATTCTATACACATACACCTTAACCTTAGACCAGTCAATATCTATTCCAATAGTATACGGTATCGAGGAAATAGCCGCTATTTCAGCGTGAATACTATCATTGATATAATTACCGCCAACGTTATTAAACGTCCTGTATTTACGGTTATATTCCTTTTGCATTGGGTGAGACTTATCGTCATTCTTTCCACGCCCGATAATATGTTTCTTATAGACAATCACGGCACCAGTATGAAACCTTTTAAATTCAGATGATTCAGCTTCCATACGTGCTTCATTGAACATACGTATATCAAACTTAGAAAAATTCACGATAAACCTTTCAATAAATATCTAATCGTACAAACGATTTGCTTTTCTTGCTTTATTGTATTCTTCCATTGGGTTATAGCCATCAGAGCATTCATGTGTTAGATGCCAAGACTTACACACATTGCATCTGTATGGGCGAAGAACCTTTGAGCTATTAACAAATAAAGTCTTAGTTGCACACAGCGCATCATACCTACATGAATACTTTTTCTTTGACTTACATGTATCCATGTTCTTATACCTGACGTGAATAAAATGAGGACAGAGAAAACTCTTATCATATAGCTTTGTCATGTCTTCAATCATTGGTCGTGTGTCATTATAGTATCCGCAATCAACCTTGCTACCATGTTCTTTGATTCTGTTTTGACACACAGTACAAATGAAAGTAGGCACTTGTTCTCCTTGTTTTTCCGTCAACTTACATTGATATTATATCATGTTTACATAAAAAAAGAGGGCATGTCATTTTAGACATACCCTCTCTACACATATTAAACACAATTGCTTTCGCGTTAAGATTTCAACGACATGTCGTTTACTCTCACATAGCCGAAACTATCCGTCTTTCATGGTCAACCCTAAAGTTTCCAAGGCATTTCAAACAAACTACTTGCCAGTATTAATCATTGGAGTTGACCCATTGGGAACCACGACAAGATTACCTTCCTTGCCGACATCCTTTAAGGTATCAATGTAGTGTTGCTGCAACACTTGGTCATTAAGGCTTTGTGCAAGGACGGCATTTGCATCGGCTTCGCCCTGAGCTTCAATCTTCTTAGTCTCAGCCTGAACCTTTGCAGTCTCCTGCTCATTCTGCGCCTTCTGCTTTGCTACCTCAGCTGCCTGAGCCTGTGAATAGCTATCGGTAATAGACTTAGGATAGCGTACATCCTGTACACTTACCTGCTCAACAGTAAGTCCAATCTTATTCCACTTCTTAGTCAGTGCATCTTGAATAGCCTTTGTGAACTGCGAGCGATCAGTCAGCATTGTAACGGTATCAAACTTACCAGAAACCTCACGGGTAACTGCTCGAACATCATTGGAAATATACTTCTCGACAAAGCCCTCCTGAGTACCATACTCAGAATAAAGATTGAGTGCCGAATCTGGATTCAAACTATAGTTGACCTGAATATCGACATTGGCACTGGCACCAGACTTATCGTTGATTGACACCTGCTTGCCTTCATATGAGCCACCGTCAACCTTATAGTCCGTGTCGCCATAGAAGTTAATAAAATTATTACGTACATCATATGTAATAACATCTTGCCACGGTGCCTTGAAATGGAATCCAGCTTTAGAAGTTGAACCAGCAAGTGAGCCACCAAGATTACGGATTACACAAACCTCACCAGTATCCTGTGTATAGATACAGGCAAATCCAGCAAACACAAAGAAAAAGATAAGGCATATAGCCGCAATGCCGCAAGCGCAAGAACGTGCAAACTTTACAGTCTTGATATCCGTCTCGTTTTTAACACGCGGTTTTCCGAGAATATCAACATCTTCAATTGATTCTGGAATCTTTGTGCGAACATTAAACACGATACATGGAATCGCAATAAGCAATGCGATAATTCCGATAACAAAAGTTACCATACCAATCCTTTCTCCATACAACATTCAAACAAAAAAAGCAGGATGCGTATTCACGGCACATCCAGAGGGTCTGTTTTTACGGTGTTTCAGCTCACCAATTACTCCGTGAAAGCACTTGCTTATCTCCTAGCAAGCAGGCTCGCTATCCTCTCGAATAGCTGTGCGGCGTTGCCTATTCTACCGCGAAAGATTTTTTTCGGGAAAATCTTAAAAACCACTGCCAATAGGGGCAGGTATTATATGGCGGGGCAACTGGCATTCGAAGCCAATACTTGATAAACAAGTACGTTCTGATTAGCAGTCAGACCTAACTCCCCGTTAGTTGTCTGCCCCGAAGGTGGGGTGCGTTACCAACTACACCACATGTCTTTTGTAAAATAACATAATCATAAGTACATGGCTACTTATTTTCCGTCTATACTGAGACACGTCTGGATTCGAACCAGAGACAGTTTCGCCGTTATCATCCATGAGAATCTGGCTTTATCGTGATTATATCCACGCCCCGATTAGTTTTAAAATAAACTAGATACCATGCAAACAACATAGTATCTAGGTAGTTTATGGTGCCGCTATTCAGAGTCGAACTGAAATCAAAGGTTTAGAGGACCTTCTGCTTATCCATTAGCGATAGCGGCAATGGAGCCAACGACAGGATTCAAACCTGCAACATGTTGCTTACAAAACAACTACGCTATCATTGCGTCACGTTGGCGTTTATATTACAGATACAATGCAAACAACATTATATCTAAGTAATCTGGGTACCCGATATCAGATTCGAACTGATACTTTACAGATTTTGAGTCTGTTGTCTCTGCCAATTGGACTAATCGGGCATATGGGTGGGAAATGAGTGAGTTGAACACTCCTCTAGAGCTTATAAGGCCCTTGCCCTGAACCGCTGTGCTAATTTCCCATCTCCAAATAAAAACCTAGACGGTAACACTCCACTGGCAGTGGTTGGATTCGAACCAACATACAGGAGCTACCTGTTTTGCCCATTAAAGCATAGCGTATACCGATTTCGCCACACCGCCAAGTCACATTACCGTCTATGGAATATATACTTTTCAACTATAAGATGCCTGCTTCGTTGAAGGAACGCCCGCAATCAAGGTAAAGGGCAAATATATATTCCATAGACGGTGGTAGCTTGCTAAAGTCCTCACCAACTACCAGAGGGGTCACTTATTTTAAATACCGTCCGCGCTGGCAGACCTTCCAACGCTACCGATTTTACGCAACGGTGTACGCTTAACAGTCCGCTTCCTCCGTTAAGACAAGGGGTAACATTACGCCGTTACCATGCGCCCAAGACTTGTCAGGTAGCTATCTCCATCGTAAACCTTGGGACTAAGCGTTAACGGAAAATGAAAAAAACGTAAGTCAAATAGCTCACACGCAAGGGAGCAACCATGAAACCAAAACAGAAAGGAGAGAAAACATTTTCCGTCTACGGAATCGTACCGTACCATCTGTGCTAGCAAACAACCAAAACCTAGCACAGAATCGAACCTCGTTTTGTCGGTCAAGCAAACCAACGCGAAAGATTGTCTCCGATCTTCATCGTACCTTCATAAAACGTAGTGGTAATTCGGTCACATAGGAAATGGAGCTGAGACATAAGGAGCGACCTCATATCTTTCCATCCCAACTTACGTCAATCTATGGCTGGATTGGCTACCAACAACTTTCACCCACCATTCAGCATATTAATCTTCTAATATATTCCAACTTTGGGCTACTCGTACTCGCGTCTGGTCTTATAGCTGATTACCAGCATCAATTGGACAACTATCTTATGGCACTCCAAGCGATTGGCATAGCTGCCAAACTATCCTCTACTTGGTTCAATAAGTATACCTTATATCTATTGCGATAGCGACCAGTTAGCGATACCATTTTCTTGCGTTTCATCACAGCACCGTGCCTGCTCGGTTGAGATTTTCCATCTCTTCTACCTATCTGGTAAAGCCTACCTATGGGGTATCCTCCATAGTGGAACTCCTTGAACACGTCCATGACCACATGGAATTGTGAATACACATGGTTGAAACAATCCTTCGCGTTGATTTCTCAACGCTGATACTTTATACAAATATCAAGGTGCAACTGGAAACTTTCGTTTCATTTCGTTAGATATTATAGCATCTAACTTTATCAGTTGCAAGAACTTTTTTTGAACTTTTTTCCATCTTCTGTTCTCAAGGTACTCAAATTGATTTGCGTTTTTATCCGCGTCTCTTTCTGACATCAACTATATTACATGGTTCCTATATCCGTGTCAACAACTTTTTTAGAAAATTTTGAAAACTTTTTTCGCAACAGTCCGCATTGCATCAGCGGACTAAATATGTATCAACAAACATACGCAACGATATTATAGCAGATATTTGCAATGGTAAAAAATATAGAACACCTAAAATCTTCCGTCAATTTAAACTGCACGTCACAAACGCTGTCAAAAGAGAAATTTGAAATAGTAGTTTTAAAGCGATCATTCCGTCTGATTATCACTCTATCGTCCTCTAGAGAAGCTGTGACATTTTTTTCAGAAGACCTTAAAATAAATGTATATGGTCTTGCTATATATGTATCTATACTTACCGATTCAAACTCTATCTTGTCTTCGAGAACACGTTTAAGCTCGGTCTTATCGCCATTTGAAAATCCGTATTTACTATAGTCGAACATATGCAAATGCTCCTCTCAAGAAGTGTGTTGTGAAATATTTAGAATATAGCAATACTTCACAACACTAAGATATTATCACCAAACCATATCATTTGCATCATATAAAATATTCCATCTAAGAAGAGAAAATATCTATATGACCTTTTACCATTTCCCTAAAGTTCCGCACTGGCGTATCGCACATGCTACGTTTCAATTCATCTGAAATTATTCCATTCACTTTTCTATCTTTGTTATTGTCCGCAAAGGCATCTTTGATATCTATTCCACACTTGTCTAATTCCAATGTTATCCTGTGCATTATTCCGCTCACATATATCTGTAGCGGCAACAGATTATATCCAACATAGTTCTTAGATATATTCCGCAACAGCCTGTAGTAACTGAACCTATAAGAATATTCCGAACTGCCTTTGCGATTCTCAACCTTGAAACAGCTGTCTTCATGCAATCCAACTATTGATATTTTACATGTTCCATATCTGCCCCGTCTTTCCCATATGTCAATTTCACTCAGCTTAATCAAATCATCGGCTAATTTTTCCGATATAGATATATCATACGGCTCACCATTGTCGGGCTTTAACGTTGCTCCATCCCACCATATATTTTCCGCTCTAAGGTTCTTCACAACGCTCATATCATCGTTATAGATAGCTTCATATAGGCTTCTAAATAGTGTCTGTATATAGAATCCGTTATAGTCCTCATACATTCCTATATCATGGTATATCTTTTCAAACTGCGCATTGGAAATAAATTTCTTAGAAGCATTTGGTTTGGCTAATGACCAAAGAATATTCCGATCCAAGTCATTCAACATATATTCCATATCTTTATTGCCAAGATATTTGGCATACAAACCAAGGATATATATAATAGTCGTTATAGCCTTTGGGCTATTAGGATTCATTCCTAATATAATATTCTGCAAATCAACAGGTGTGCAATTTGAATAATCATATTCGCCTATAACACATAATGATTTAGCCACCTTTGCAGTGTTATCGGAATCAAATGTCTGTATAAAGTCATCAAAATTTTTCCGCAAAGACAAGCGCTCCCTTCTCTTAGTTTTGTTTTACCACTACAACACTCTACAATATATAAGATTATAATAAACAAAGGCGGCTGTCAAAAAACAACCGCCTTATATCAATTACTTTGCGTATGCTGCTACTGAAATTTTTCCGTATGACTGTTCAACCTTGCTCACATAGTAATCAAGATTTTCCATCTTCTTGACTATGGTTTTATTATCAACGCCACTCTCAATATCTTTCCAGTACAAATCCCAGTCAAATACCATGTTGGTAATGTCTTTTTTCCGACCAAACAGACCCATGATACTCACCTTTCATTAAATAAAATCATAACCAAGTTCAAGGCTATCGAACACGTCTTTGATTTCATCATCCATAATACCGATGTATTTTCGTGTAGTGGCCACGCTGCTATGATTGAACACATAGCTTAGAATGACAAGCGCCTTATCCTTATCTTCCGCATCGTGCCATGCCCTAAAGCCGAATGATTTCCTCAAGGAATGGCTACCGATATTCTGGTTAATCCCAGCTTCCTTAGCGGCGTTCTTGATAATACGCCAAAGAGTAGTAGCTGCAATAGCGCCGTCACCCTCACGTGATTTAAACATATACTCGTCTAAATTATCTGTAGGGAACTCATTAAGGTACTCTACAATAACTTTCTTAACAGTGTTATTAAAGAAAAGCTTAACAAATTTCTTCTGCTTGCGTGTTTTCTTAGGTTGCAAAGTATAGAAGTCCTTAAACTTATACTCTCCGTCCTTAACACCGTCCAAGAAGAAGCTCCATTTAAGCGTAATCAAATCGCTTGCACGCAAACCAACATTGATACCAATAACGAACAGTAGTTTGTTCCGACTGGCAAGCTGACGATGGTGTTCATCGGTAGCTTCATTGATATGCTTGTCAAACACATCAATCATGGCCTTAATTTCTTCATCTGTACGGAAAGCGTATACCTCAGAAGATACACCAGCAGGCTTTAATCCGCCGCTATTATCACGAGCCTTCGGACTTTTAGGCTTAACGTCTTTAGTGCCAATGATAACACTAAACGGAATGATATTGTTCTGCTGCTTTTCTTCCACAATAACTGGAGCAAATGCTGGACTAGCCATTATCAATCCCTTCCTCTCGTCTTTTCTTTACTATATTCTACCTTATATCAATGTAGTTATCAAGTAGTTAGCTCATATTTTTGCAGTCAATTTTGAAAATAAAAAAGGGTGGAACGATAAATGTTCCACCCATCTATTATAACCTATATACAAGGTATTATTCTTATAAATCAAGATCCAACTTATTCTTTTCAAACTTAATACGAAACTCGCCATTCGCAAATTGTCGCATAAGAATCTCTAGCACCGTATTCATAGCGAAGCCAACCTGTTTACAGTAGGCACTGAAAGCATCCTTAACATCCTTGTCGATGGTTGTATTGAGTACGACCTTATTATTTTCCACCATACTAATCCCAATCCTCGTCACGCACACGGGTAGACTTTACGGCTACAAAATCATCGCACCATGAATCATCATCCAAGTATACAATCTCCCACTCATGCGCCTTGCAATAACCAGCTTCATCGTCCTGAACCTCAAAGCCATTATCAAACGGCTCGCAGTTACGGCAGTTGGCGCAGCAACGTGGATGAATCTTAGACATTTTTTCTCCTAACAGTTAGTACAAATCAAACTCACGAATAGTATAACATGAATTATCATATGGATATTCCTCGTCATATGGTGCATACCACGCCATATATTCCCCGCCATACCCATTCTCAACCTGTCTTACGTATCCGCAATCATCAAGATATTTAGCGGCATCGTCATAGCTGGAAAAGATTCTGTCGATGTCTTGAAAATTATCATCATATTCCAAACCATTATCAAACCATACAACATACACCCTGTCTTTAGCAGCTTGAGCAATCTCAATAGGTGCGTTATCAATCTGTTCAGTTGCCGCTTGTGGAATCATAATAGGTTCTTCCATCTCAATAGAACCAACATCACTCATAATTTTCCAACCTAACTATATATATGGATAAACTCTAAGACAAGCAATGTCGTACAAAAAATAAAACAAAAGATTATAATTTTCCAGTCATCGCTATTCATACCCACGGTCTATCCTTTCTTCCGACTATCAACATACATGATACTACTTATCATATAGTTGTCAAGTAGATATTCCAAATAAAAAAGACCAGCTAAATGCTAGTCTTTAATATCAATCTTATTGCTCTTGCCTATCTTTAGCACGAACTCGCCTGATACAAACTGTATCATGAACGTCTCCAATACCGTATTCATAGGCATCCCAGCGCCTTTACAGTGAGCTTTAAAGCTATCTAAAACGTCTTTGTTTATTGTCGTATTAAGCATGGCACGCTCATTTTTTTGGACATTTACTTTCATACTTGACATACATAAGCACTCCTTTATATGTTACATTAGTCTAACTATATTGTATTGCATATAAAAGTAGTTATCAAGTAGATAAAAAAGAAAGCAGGGCTTAAATAACTCTGCTAAAACGTTTTACTTTTCCGTATAAGACACGATTAAAAACTAATCGCCATACTCACCGTACTTGCCGTTGAGCCAGTCATTAGTGGTCTTTAGCATCTGTCCAAACGTCCAATAATAAGCGCCCTCAACATACTTATTCGTGAGAACGTTATTGATAATATCGTTCTTAGTGATAGCAAAATCAACGCGCTCGTCAAATGAACCGTTACCATCATAGACATAGTAAGTAACCACAAACAATTCATCATCAGACAACATCATTTCATTTGTCTGCAAAGAATCAGTATACCAATCATTACCCTTTGGATCAAGGGCAGAAGCCACACACTCATGCTCGCCAGCACAATGCTCACTGTCTGTTACATAGACAATATCCTCAAGGACATCCTCAATCGTATCGTCATAAGCCCAATAATCAGCATCTTCCATACTCTTGCAAATCGCAGTCAGCATATTATACTCCTTTTATGCGGACACTAATAAACCTGCGATATATTATTGCACATATTAAGTAGCGCGTCAAGGTGCCTTTGCATATCTTCTTTGAACTTTTCTAAATCGGAATCGTTCTCAATAACAAAGACACCTTGTTTATTATTATACGCCGTATCGTACATTAGCACTCATGCTCGGGAATATCGGGAGTGATGCAAGGCTCGTAATGCATATAGTAAAGCTCCCTATCATCATCCAAATCCACACCAGCACCGCCATACTGAAACGCTGCAAATGCGCTACGATTGTACGCATTATATTCATCTGAAATCTGCTCATGCTTAATTACATTACCATCAGCATCAAGCAGATAGCAATTGAAAAGCTCGCCGTTCTCGTCATAGTCACTGAATACAGCGACAATCATTCCATTATCATACTTCACAGCGTAGTCATAAGGTGTAAAGTTTTCTGAAATAGTCTGCACACAACTATCAACAAACCCATACTGATAGCTATTGTCGCCTACAAAATTATAATTATCATCAACATTAACGCAAGAAAGCATGATAAGCATGAAATAAATCAAAGCGGATACACAACGAAAATCATCCTTGATATATCCATCATACCAATCATCCCAGTTGTTAGGCGTGAACAATACATAACCATCGTGAGAAGTATACTTCTTCTCAAGAAAATCCTCAAAGTTATCACGGTTCATGGCAGCATAGCCAAGCATATACTCACACAGTTTATCCGTGTATACAAAATCAAACAGAACAGAATCAGTCTCAAAATTATAATACTTAGGATGATACGTGCCAGCATACGTCACTTCAAAATCATCATCGTAATCAGACGGGAAAACATCAGTCCACAAAGCATCCTCGATATAATCCACAGCACACTTACCGATTTCATCATCTGCCTTGTCGCGCGTTGCAAACGGGATACCTCCCCAAAGCTCTCCAAGATAAGTGTCGTAAAGCCCACTGTCGATAAAGTTTCCAATGCAAGTAGTAGATGTATGAATCGTATGGGTCATAGTCTCTTTAATCATCGTAGTACCTTTCTCTAAGGTTTTCTCTTTCCTTGCCTAATAGTATATATAGTTGGTAACTACATGTCAACTATATTTCAAGTTCATATTTTCTCCACAAAAAATATCACGCCTTATAGACGGCAACACTACAGAAAGGAAAGAAGTGAGAAAAAGCGTGGGATTAGCGTTGCCGCCTATGAGACGTGATATTAGATATTCCCATGCGGGAATATAATTACCCTGATACAAGGAATCTTCCCATATAGGAACATTATAAGTTGCACCAAAAGTCATCTTCAGTAAACTCTATACCGTGGAAAAGATTATACATAAGCCAATCTGGAATATCTGTAGGATATGTCGCGCTTGCCAAAACGTTGCGCTCCCTCTCAATCATCTGCGGCAATGCGTCTTGATTGTAGTAAAAATCAGTATACAGCTTATCTTTAAGCTCATACATTTCATCATAACTAAGCTGCTCGACCTTCATAGCAACCACCTTTCCAAGCCACTGTAGTACGATTTAAGACACGCTAATCCCAAGCACGTGTACCGAACTCAACCTTGTCCCATTCGCCCATTAAAAATGCGTACATCCATCCATCAACGATAAAGCACGCCTTCATAGGATTACTCTTATGTTTCTTTGCTTCATCCTCATAATACACGTTGACGATATTTACAATGCCCATACTTTGCAAATGCAATAGAGCCTTGCGTACATTGCTACACAGCGTTTCATCGCCAATAGCTTTAGCAAGCTCGCTATACGTACCTTCAAAGACATCCATCTTCATAAGGTAATCCATAATGCGAACTTCTTGCTTTGTAAGCTCACGAAACTTACGCATAAGGGTATAAGTCTCGCCATAATCAAAGTTCATAGTATCAGCCAATGTTCTATCCTTTCAATTAGAGTTACTAGAACTCACGGTTGCGCTCGCCTTTAAGAAAATCAATATGATTTTCTGCCTGCTTCATAGTCTTGCAATTAAAATCATTCTTTCCATCTGCAAATGTAGAATAATTATATCCAATTGCTTTAATGCTATCACTCGCTTCACGAATCTCCATGTTAGGCAAACGATAATTACTTTGCTGATAAACAATAACCTTGTCAATAGTAATCTTAACAATGCTGTCATCAAGAATACAAGTGCCACCAATAGAACGACTGTTCTTAATCAGCAAAGGAATCTTGATGTTGCCGCAACTGCGGGTAACGTAACCAATGGTGTCGTAAATCTCCATCCAGTCACGACCAGTTTCAGTATCTCCATAGAAAACACGAATACGCTTATGGTTTTTCATTGCACCATCGAGAATATAAATAACCCCATCAGGCGTATCAAGACAGTACCAAGTCCCATTATAGACCTTATAATGCCTGCCATTGAACTCTTTAACCTGAATGTCCATCATAGTTCCTTTCTCGTCTGCTCTCTTTCCTTGTCTATATAATACTCTAATCCAAAGCGATACAGCCGAGATTTTCCACCTTCACAGATCATACACAATTCATTTCAGTGTGATTTCAATTCATTACTGAAACGATAGTAAAACAAAAAGGGGCGAATTACTCCACCCCAAACACATAATGCAACACACACATTACAGCATGGCAACCAAGTTTCCTTAGCGCCACCATCGCTAGGTACAAGAATCTGTACATCATATTTGACGCTAAGTTTTGAATGGCAGAAAGCACACTCACGCTCTTTATCTTCCTACCACTTGTTAACGCGCCTATATCTATCCATGATAACTCCTAAAAGAACTATTTTAAACCTCACGCAATTCCTTACCGCAAAAGGGACAGAAGAATATAGGCACCCTGATAGCGCACGAATTAAGACCACCGCTCACAGTGACTAGTTTAGGTTTACAATCATCCCACTCGATATAGACAACGCTTCTTTTGTCTTTGGTATATATGTTCTTACTCTTCTCGCAATACTCACACATGATAACCTACTCGCGTCCTATATTTTCTCCTTTGAAAATGTTAAAATCAAGTCTTATTCCAAGAAAATTAACATACACGTCATTTACATAATCTTCAACGTATGAATTACAATCAATCTTATCTATACAAAACTTACAGTATTCATCTGCTTTGTCTCGTACATACTTTCTCGCATCGTCATACGTATCAAACTTATTCTCTCCAAGCTCATATCTTTTCCAAGAAACTTTATTGAGCGCACTCTTAAACACGTACCACATCTTAGAACCATTCACATATCTAACACATTAGTTGTTGTACGTATTTACGCGCATAAGTAAGTTTTTTGTCAAGTCAATTGTCCAGCGCATATATTTACCATCTCTATCAGACACATAAACGCTACATCCGTTATCGTCAATTATAAGCTCATTGCCTACCTTCTGCCATTTTCCATTAACCACAAGACCATCCCTATGCAACTTTTGTATTTCTCGCGCACTTTCACGCATAAACTTTCGTCCCTCGTCATAATTCTTAAACAAGGTAATGTCAAGAAGTGTAGCGTTTCTATAACTAGTATTAACAACAGCAAACTTATAATCCGCTAGAGTATTAAAAAGATTCATAATATACCTCCATAAATAACATGATGAAAAAAGTATACACCTTTATCACTAGACTGTTTCACTTATATCGTGCTTGCTTACAACATCCCAAAAATCAACATCCTCACGCTGCTTGTATCCATTGTGAACATCATAGGTATAGACTTCATCGACAATAGCCGCAAGGTCAAAATCGTTGACGTACTCTCCAAGCGCGGGAGCAATCTCATATGCGATAACATCGGCACCAGTAGCGAACTTCATGGTATGCTCCAAACATTCCTAGTAGTTGATAATAGCTTGCACTTCTGGCATGTCAACATCAAAGGGATGCTTTTCCAATGCGTCATAGTAGTCAACCATCTTGCGTACCATACACCTATCGCAATACTTATCTGATACATCAGTTTCCGTATCGATATAGGGACAACAGAAACAAACATAATCAATTGATTCCTGTAGCTTCTTGTCCTTCATGTCGGCTCCTTCCATCGCCTTTCGTTAGCTATATATTACCATGATTCCATGCGATACAACCGACAATCTTTACGTACACAATCTTTCCATAAAAGAAAACTAGCGCAAGGAATAATCCTCACGCTAGTTTAACAATCTATTTACTCCCAGTTTTTCCAGTCTAGATATTCCAAGCCATTACCATCAAACAATAGTTCTCCATGCTCGTCTCCATCATAGACTTTAACATTGATTCTATTGAGATAATCCAGCTTGTCAATGTCAAACTTTCCACCGAAATTATCATACTCACCAGTGATAACATAGGTAAAATCACTATAAAAGTTTTCATCGTTGCCGACAAACTCAATGTCCATATCTAGCTTGCACAGCTCTTTGAGGAAATGCTGGCACCAATTACGATTATTCAGTACAGACTCGTCACACTTCTTTCCATCAAAGCGAATATACTTCTTGTGCTCCGTACATGCGGCATTTACAATCGCAGCAGCAATATCGCTACCATGCCCCCATGAGGTAGCCGTCATAGTGGCGATAGAACTTAGCTACAGTAACATCTTTCTTCTCGTTGGTTTCCAAATCGAGAATACGATTCTTGAGGATAGTAACAGAAGGCGTACCCATGTCGATTCCTTTCTCTCTTTTCTTTCGACAATGATATATTACTATGTCATATCTATTATTCAATTGAGAATTGTGATCCTACATATAACCAACACAATTAAATACACAAAAGAAAAGAGCGGATAGTTTCTATCCGCTCTACTGAAAACTTTATTTTAATCTTCAACGTAATCGTATAAATCCTCAATGATAGTAATAGCGGTAGGTGTTTCAAGCGTTCCCATGCTCATATCATAGGAATAAAAATCTGCATATTCCTTATCTACCGCATCGAGAACGTGACGCGCAAGAAACAATCTATCATTCTGAACCTGATTAATTGCAAAATCAAGAATAATATCTCGGCTAACAATATAGTCATTGTTAGCTTCAAAATCATAGATAACATCATCAAGCGTCTTGCCATCTGCAATCAGCTTGTTAAGTTCGTCCTTGGTCATGGTCGTATTCCTTCCGTTAAAAGCGTGCTTTTATCCTAAGCCAAAACCCAACTCATATCAATACCCATCTCATACATGCCGAAAATATCAGGCTCAACCAACATCATATCACCATCATAATTCTCGATAAAAGTATCCGTCTCAAACAGATAATCATAGCGCGTACCATCACCAATACCATTGTCGGCATCACGATTCAGCGCACGCATGACGCGCATAGCTTCGGGCTTGGTGAAATGCGGGTGCTCATAACCTCCGCTATTCTGCTCACAGAAACCGCGCCTACCGTATCCAACCAGATAAGCGTCAAAGACATTGCAATCGTCACCGTCAAGACAAACCTTGACGGGCTTAAGAGTGTAAACCATATCGCTCATTTCTGCTCCTTTTTTCCGAGCGCCTTTCCTTGACTACATATTACCAAAGATTTATTCCATATGGCCGAGAATCTTTGTCTACACATCTTCTCCACGGATCCTCCACATTTATGTGTGTCGCAAATGTCTGATATTTTCCGACAAATGCAACAAAAATTAGAGCGCCCATATAGAGCGCTCTAATTTACTATTCACAGATAGGCCAGTTGCTTATATTTTCCGTATCATATCCAGCATATACATCATCAATATCAGTCTCATAATACCCAAAGATATTATCATAACCCATTATTTCCATGTCTTTCTTTAGCCATTCCAGCAGCTCGCTAGGTGTTGGATAATGCTTAGCTTTAATAGCCATAGAATACAGGCTATTATCTTTTTCCGCAAACTCTACGACAATGAACATATATGGCAACGGGTTTTCTTTATTAAGTTTACCATAATCAAGATACCAATTAGAGATACCGCACTTTCTAATGTTGAACAAAAAATCATCTGCGTCTAGATAATTTTTAAAGCATACATCGTTCACAGATTTTCCGTTTTCATCGACAAGATAAACCATAGTGTCTCCTTTGGCTTAGGTTTTTCCGTGTCTATATATTATCAAACATACGCTTGGATATATTGATAATTTTCCACAACACAATTTATCCATATATATTTGTTTCAATTGTCTGATATTTTCCGACAAATGCAACGAAAAAAAGAGCGCTCTATATGGGCGCTCTAATAACTTTAAGCAAATAGATATGGTGTTTGTTCCGCGCGTTCTTTATCAAGCAAACTATCTAGCTCGTCATATGTCATTACACGCGCATGATAACCGATGGAACGATAATACTTTGCATAGCGTTGTGCATCTTTCCGACAACAAGATGTTACCGCCTTGCTAGAGTTTGCGCTGTCGAACCCAACAACTGCAACAATCTCATTATTATCCATGATAGTTCCAATCTAATTACATGATACCGTTTTGCTTTTCATCATCGGCGAACTTCTCCACCTCGTCAGCCGTCAACACTTTAACATCATATCCGCTAAGAGTATACTTTGACTGATAAAATGCCACGTTATTAAGGTCGCACATAGCAAACTCCACACGTCTACCAGTGCGTTTATCAAGCGCAATAACCCATCGGCGATTATCCATTGCAATACCTTTCGTTTGGTTTTTTGTTCCGTGGTTTAATAGTATCACGATTATGGCTACAACATATTTTCTCCACATAATTTTCCACAAAAAGAAAAGGGGAGCACATATGCACTCCCCTAATCCGCCTGAAAGAACCACCAATCAGGCACCAACCACATTCATACCAACACCAAACAAAAGTCGGTATGCAACATAAAAGCTAGTTCGTTTTTGTTCCGTATCATTTATGTTGTACCAACATTGTAATAAGTTGCTGCGTAGCTGTCAAGTAGTTTTCAAAACTTTTTTCGCTAATTTTCAGCGCTGATATATCCAAGGTTAACCAAGGTGTTGTGCATACTGCGATAGCGATGCACATTTACATAGCTTGACACAGCACCATAAGGACTAAGCCCCTTGTACTGATTCTTCTGCGGAAAGTATTCCACCACGGTATCACGCTTATACACGATAGTCTTTTTACGATTGATTGTCATGCCATAGGGATGAAACACAAAGGTATTATTATCTTCCGTGTGAACAATCACGTTAGTTCTCAACAAATCGAACACGTCTTTAATACAATGCTCTGTCACATAGAGATACCCAGTGATAGAATCATCTGTTGACTTAAAGCGATACCACGTCTTTTGATTCTTGACGATAGGCACATCGTACTCAACATTCCCGATGAACCTATAACCTTGCTTATACTTTTTCCGAATCTCGTCAACGTCAGAATAATCCGACACCCAAATGTTACCATCGACAAACATATGAAACCTCTCCGTCTTGTGTTTTTCTTTATCCAAAGTATACCACATACATTTAAAGGCATCGAAATCGACCCCTTTAAATCTAGTAATCCACATTCTCTCCATAAATATATATTCCGTATCGTTATATATTCCACAAATAATAATCAAAGTGTGGAATATCTTTAACTTGTCCACAAAAAGCGTGGGAAACTCGCAAAAGTAGCTCACTTGTCCACACTTTCCGTGGACAACTATAGCAAAGTGTGGTAAGTTGTCCACGTTTTTTGTGGAAATTTATACATTCCTAACAAAATAGATATAATACAAAACAGATAAAGATGCTTCGCAAGATTGAGTTTTTAACGATTAGAATAAATACAAGACAAAAAAGAAAGGGCGGATATTTTTCCGCCCAGTCTGATAACTAATCTTCCGTATCTTCAATCTCTACGATTTTAAAAGTATCTCCAATCTCAAATGGATAATCAGTATCGTAGGCATCAGGGAATCGCCAATAGCTACCATCGTAAACAAGTTCACAGCAAACCTCGCCGTTCTTGTTCTCCATTACAACCTTGTTCATGTTCTCACCTTCCTGTTCGGTGTCTTACCTTGGTTATATAGTACCAAAGATTTTTCGCGTGTTGTTGAGAATATCTGTATCCACACTTTATCCATACCTAAATAGTCGGTCTGCATTGTGTGATTTTCTGTGTTGTCTTTGGTCGTGTATTTTGACGTTGTGTACCCAACTTTCAAAAGGGTCGTTTTAAAGGCCTAGAGCGACTTATTAGCCCCTATTTGCCCCGATAACGACCCAACCCTAGTAAGTACCCATATTAAAAATACAAAGACAAATAAGGCGTTTTATCGCGTAAAAAACATATTACCCTACAAACGCATTTTATGGTGCATCTGTAGGGTAATATGTTTATAAGTCAACGATTAAATTGTTTTCTTTGATAAGCCGCCTTGCAATACATGGGTTAATATGTTTCTTTTTCGCTAGCACAATAGTACCGTTACCATCTTCATGTAATAATCAAAGTGTGGAATATCTTTAACTTGTCCACAAAAAGCGTGGGAAACTC
>ERZ1026997.212-NODE-212-length-28371-cov-5.105665_pt1 | contig 28371 bp, 23 predicted proteins | sample MGYA00519289_ERZ1026997 | MGnify/ENA primary metagenome ERZ1026997 (study PRJEB26926, sample SAMN06164455) | human gut metagenome | biome: ENVO:00009003; feature: ENVO:2100002; material: ENVO:00002003 | host: Homo sapiens | place: USA | collected 2012 ... | reverse complement strand
TATCCGGGAAAATCAGTCAAGGGCCAAAGCCGCCATGGGCGGTGCCAAAGGCACCCTTGACGGCTTTCTCCCGGTTATGCTTTCAGGCGGCAAGCGACGGGGATATATATTCCTTTGAGCCGTTCCCCTTCCCACGGGAAGGGGCGGAGGGGTTGGGCTCCTCTGTCTGGCTCTTTTTTAATATGTAGAAACGGAGGTACAAAACCATGAAAAGACCTTTAGCGTATATTACCGCCGCATGGTGCGGTGACCCTGATACCGATATGGAGCTGGCCGCCCGCTATTGCCGCATGGCATACGAAGCGGGCTTTTCTCCTATTTGCCCTATTCTTTATCTGCCGCTGTTTATCAACGACGCTATCCCGGAGGAACACAAAAACGGGATTGATATGCGCCGGGATATGCTGCGCCGCTCTCATGTGCTTGTGGTCTGCGGTGACGAGGTGGACGAGGATGTGAAAAACGATATTGCCGTTGCCAAGCGGCTGAACATCACGGCCACTACCCTTGACGGTATCCTGACAGTCAACCAGCAGGGCCGCCACGATGTTTGAAGCCTATGTGACCAATCTGGGGCTCTACCCGGAGCGAGGGGCCGGGGCTGGGGAATATCTAAAATTTCCTACGACTGTTGAGGAAGTGCAGGCTCTCTTTTCCCGGATTGGTATAGACGAAAAACAGTACGAGGAGTATTTCATTACCGACTATGACAGCGATATTCTGGGGCTGACTGACCACCTCGGGGAATATGAAAGCCTTGACGAGCTTAATTACTTAGCACATCTTCTGGAAGAAATGACCCCGGACGAGCTGGAAAAGCTGGAGGCGGTCATGGATGCTGGGGAGTACACAAACAGCGTCAAGGACTTAATCAATTTGACCCAGAACCTTGACTGCTTCGATTTTTACTCCGATGTCAACAGCGAAGAAGAACTGGGCCGTATGTATATTCAGGATTTTGAGGCTATACAGGTGCCTGAACACCTGATTGACTACATCGACTATGAGGCATACGGGCGGGATATTCGTATCAATGACGGCGGCCACTTCGCTCCCGGTGGCTATGTGGCGGATAATCGGAGTAACTTTGTGGAGCACTATACCGGGCTGGACGATATTCCAGACGAGTACCGTATTTCCAAAGTCCACGCCCGGGACGAGAAGGAGGAAACCCATTCTATTCTGGCGGCAATCAAGCAGTTTAAGGAGGCCCCACCTACTCCTCACAAGGAGAAGGCGGGGCCTTCCCATGAGGAACGGTAGACCTCGGGCCAACTTGGCCCGAGGTTCCCCCTTCAGGGCGATGTTCCGAGGCGTCCGGTTTTTGATCCACTCGGAGGAAAGGAGGCAGTATGCAGGAATATGTAGAAGAACGGACAATCGCTATATCCGTGAAAGCGGCCAAGCTCTCGGGTAAGGTGCTGGCTGCGGCCTGCAAAAAGGTATTTGCGGAAATTGCAAAACAACAAGAAGCCGCCAAACGGCCCAAGGGTCGGCAGAGCGTGCGGAAACTGATGAACCACCATGGCGGTAAAAGCGCCATGAAATATGTGGGGGCTCCCAAGGATTTTGACCGTATCGCCAAGGAGTTCCATGTGGACTACGCTTTCCACAAGACAGGCCCCGGCCACTATCTGCTGTTTTTCAAGGCAGATCAGGCCGACGCCATTCAAGCGGCTTTCGGCAAATATACGGAAAAGGTCATGGGCCGCAGTCAGGACAGGCCATCTATCCTCGGTCAGCTTCGACAATTCGTAGAGCAGATTGCGGCAAGGCCAAAGCAGAAAGAACAGGTCAGAGAGGCGGTGAAGGAGGAACGATAAGTAAGAAAATCAAGAAATATGTACTTCCATTGAGAGCCAGATTGATTTCTGCAAGTATGAGTTGAAAGGCGGCAGTTGCCGGGTTTTCAAAGACAAGGGTTATTCCGGCAAGAATACCGACAGGCCCGAGTTTCAAAAGCTCCTTCCCAAAAACAGGAGACTACTGCAGAGGAAGGTGGCCGGATTCCATTCCACCAGACGGATTCTGCGTCTGCTCCTGTTGGTGGCTCCACCGAGTATGATTCCGACTACAAGCGGGAAATGAATGAGAACGCTGCCACGGACATCGAACGGATGCTGGGGCAGATGGCAGAAAAGGCAGCCTGCAAACAGCTCGAAACCGAGCGTCTGAAGGAGCTGAACGAAGCTGCCCAGAGCATTTCCTATGGCGACATCCACAGTGGCGTGAACATTCAGGTCCATCGGATCGCACAGGTCGACGACGAGCTGGAGGATCAGTTCTACCAGATCTGCGGGCCGCTGCTGGACATCTCCAAGAAACTCCAGCGCAGTCTGATTCAAAAATTAAATGACCAACAGCGCGGCGGAAAGCAAACCGGTCTGGTGATGTGGCGCCGTCTGGATGCACACGCTTTGTGCAGAAATGACGGGAAGGTTTTTTACACGAACAACCTCCCAAATGAGATCCCAAGGCTTTCCGTTGGCTTGCTGCTGGATGAATCGGGTTCCATGTCCTGCGGTGATCGCAGCACCTATGCGCGAGCGGCAGCCATTATCCTCTATGATTTCTGCCAGTCTCTGAACATCCCCATCATGATCTACGGGCATTCCACCGGTTGGGGTGCCGATGTTGATCTGTACTCCTATGCGGAGTTCGACAGCATCGACCGGGATGATAAGTTCCGGCTCATGGACATCTCTGCCAGAAACAGCAATCGAGACGGCGCCGCTCTGCGGTTTGTCGCTGAGCAGCTATCCAAGCGTCCCGAAGAAATTCGGATACTTATGCTGCTATCAGATGGACAGCCCGCAGCCAGAGGCTACAGCGGTACCGCAGCTGAGGAAGATCTGCGCGGCATCAAGCAGGAATACAAGCGCAAGGGCATTCTGTTCATTGCCGCCGCAATCGGCGAGGACAAGCCTAACATTGAGCGCATCTACGGTGATTCCTTCCTTGATATCACCGACCTGAACCAACTCCCGGTGAAGCTGACAGCAGTCATCAAACGCTTTCTTAGGTGATTTCATGCGTTATAAGACGCAGAAACCATAGCAAAAACGCCCTACATTCTTGGGTGGGCAGCCGGCACATGCCACGTTGCCCACCTGTCGATATGACAGAAAGGAACTATTTTTTATGTTTATGAACCGAGTCGGCGCACAATTTCAATGCGAAGGCGTAACCTACACGATTGGCGGCAAGGTCTGCGCAAACGACGCCAGCGATTATGAGGGACTGTATGGTACCATCACAGAGATCCGGGACGGCGATGACCGGGAAACAGAAAACGATACCCCGGACATCTACTGTTCATTTATGCCCCCTGTGCTGGCTGATGACATCAAGGCCATAGAAAGCCGATTCTCGCAACTATACCGCAGAGAGATGCATCTGGAAGATATTGGACTGGACACAGTCATCATGGCTCCCGATATGCTCAAGGTGCTGGAACCAATACCCTCATGGCAAAAACTGACAATCTATATTATCCGGGAAGACTGGGCATTCGGTGGAAACTACGGTGAGGATTTCTCTCTCACCACAACCCCCGACATGGCGAAATACATCCTTACAAAACTGGTTACTGAACAGCTGGAAAGCGGATATGTTTCCGAATGGACCGACCTGCCCGATTGGGAAATGGAATGTACACCCCAAAGCTATGAATGCGGGCTTCACGATTCGTACTGTGAGAATCACTATAAAGTCTGCATTGAGCAGCAGGAGCTTCCCATTGACGATGATGCAGTACGCAGTCTCCTTGATAACCAGCTCCGGAGGTATTTTGCGGAGCAGATTGAAGGCCGGGACGAACTTGAAGGTCTTACCGAGCAGCAGATCACCGAAATGGTCACTGCGCCCAATGTCCCTCAGTGCATCCGCAGGCAGTTGGAGAAAAACGGTTTTCTGATTGATTCCTTCTGGGAATCAGTAGCGAAAGCCTCGTCCGACCTCGTAAGGCAGTACAAGGAGAAACTGGTATGAGCTATCAACTATCCACTGAGAATGGAGCAGCAACTATGGACGTCACTAAATTGCAGGCAGCCATACAAAAGCAGGATGAATACCTGTCCAGCCGGGGGCATCTCAGCGATGTCCCGGCAGGAGACGAAAACTTCAATGACCTCACCCGTGAGATCATCCGTGCCTTCAAAGAATGTCATGGTTCCGCGTTCCTCGGAAAACTGGTATTCTCATGGGAAGATCAGAAAAAGCTGGAGCGCGGTGAGATCGGCATTTATACCGAGTACACGGGTCAGTCGCTTCCAGCCTATGGCTGCAATTTTGTGACCGCTCAGCCGGATACGCAGTTGGAAGCTATGGTGATTGGGTGGATCATCGATGAATGGCCGCCCAAATTCACGCTCTTTACCAAAATCCTGCAGCGCATTAAAGATCTGAACGGATACACGCTGAATTGGAGATAGCATATTTGCCCCATCTGTTACTGCCAGTAAAGTTGTAAAAGTGCCTGCAGATAACGCGAATTTACAATATTTTCACTGGACGAAAGGAACGGAATGTGGTATACTATTGTTGCCAACAAGAGGAGGAAACATCATGGAAACAGAAAAACTGGATGCATTCCCCGGTCTTCCGGAGGAGTTTGTACGGCAGAATGCCAAGTACATGCGTCTGTTGCAGGGCTTTCGCCTGTTGGACGATGACTTTATGAGCAAAGTCTTCGAGGATAAGGAATGTGCGCAGTTGCTGCTGCATATCATTCTGGAGCGCAGCGATCTCATTGTACAAGAAGTCCACGGTCAATACAGCATCAAGAATCTTCAGGGACGCTCCGTTCGTCTGGATATCTTAGCTGTCGACCATGAGGGCAAGCACTACAACATTGAGATCCAGCGTCGGGACGAGGGTGCGGACGCACGCCGTGCCAGATACAACAGCAGCCTTTTAGACGCAAATCTGACCCACGCCGGTGACCGCTACGAAGAGCTGCGGGAAACCTACGTTATTTTCATTACAGAACGGGATGTCCTGAAGGCAGGACTTCCCATCTACCACATTGACCGCATGATTCAGGAGACCGGAAAGCCTTTCGGCGACGGCTCCCACATCATATATGTCAATGCGCAGTGCAAAAACGATACGCCTCTGGGCAAGCTGATGCATGACTTCTCCTGTACACAGGCAGATGACATGCACTATCCAGTTCTTGCCGAGCGCGTAAGGTATTTCAAGGAAAATGTAAAGGGGGCAACTACCATGTGCAGAGAAGTTGAGAAATTAGTAATGGCTGAACGGGATGAAGGTCGTGCAGAAGGCCGTGTTGAGGGCCGTGCAGAGGGCCGTGCGGAAGGAAACATCGAATCGAGCGCAAGAGCGGTTCGTAATGTTATGGCCAAGATGTCCCTCTCTGTGGAGGAAGCGATGCAGTTCTTGGAATTACCCGATTCGGAAAAAGATGCCGTCCGGATACTTATTGAGCAGTAATTTCATTTACTACTGGTCATACAGACTTACACTGTGAGCGTAGGCCGAACAATACTGCCCACAAGGAGTTACCACCATGTGTAGAGAAGTTGAAAAATTGGTGATGGCTGAACGGGTCAAAAGCCGTGCGGAAGGTTTCGCCGAAGGCTATGCAGAAGGTCTCGCAGAAGGCCGTGCAGAGGGTCGTCTGGAAAGAAAAATTGGCAACATTCGTGCAATCATGGAAAACCTGTCTGTTTCTGTTGATGACGCAATGAAGCTCCTAAAAACGCCGGAATCCGATAGAGACATCATTCGGTCCCTTATCGAGCAGTGATTTCATCTGCTACTTCAATCTGACAGTCCACTACATCTCGGGATGCTGCTTCACGCGGCATCCCTTTTTTACATTCACTGACAAAATCGAATGCTTTCTTCCTTTCGCAAAGGATATCATGACGATACAGTAGTCAGGAGAGGCACCGTACCTGCGGCACCTCTCCTCCGGAAACAAAACTTCCGGAATCCGGTAATTGACTAATGCCGGCAGCTATGATATAATGCCATCAACATAGTATCAGAGTTTTGCAGCGGCAAAACACAGTTTCCGGGTTCTTCTCAAGTGTCATTTGCATTTTTGTGCAAATGGCACTTTTTCTATTTTCTGACAACTAATATCGTAAACACTTGCCAGTAGTCTCCTTTCTTCCGGGGATTACTGGCTTTTGTTATATCCGGCGGTTTCCGCCAAACAACCGAAAGGAGCAAGCAGCATGTTATCCTGTCACGACAACTTTGAAGCAAACTTTGACAACTATCCGTCCATGCTCAGTTATCACCAAGCACTGAGTATGGCATCCAGTTGGCGCCGCTGTAAGGTCAAAGACCTTCATGTGGAACCTCTGGACTCCGCCTCTCCCCTGTACGGTCACCCCGCAGCGTTTGCCGCAGGTACCAGCGAGGACGCAATCAAAGACACCGCCGCCAACCTCGGCCTTGCGCTGAATGTGGATGGAAATATCTATCCCGTCCGCAGCACGGCCTACAAAACGCTGACCGAACGCGCAAAGATCAATGGCACAGCACTTCCCAAACTCAGTCGCAAAGACCTTGCCAATGTACTCAACGCCTGCCTGTCCGTACACAATTCGGATGCGCTCCTGCTGATTCGGAACGAAAAGGTTTCCGCAGTTCATTCCGGTGACGAAACGGATTATTCCGTGCTTCCCATGGACGAACTGCTGGTTACGCTGGAGAAGAAGCTGGGGGAACGGTTTCCGGGCTTCGTGTTTGAAAGCGGGTATACCGACCATGCCTATACCTGCGGCAGCTGGATCCTCCCCAATCAGAAGGAAGGGATTCTGGGTGCCTATGCCAAGGCTCTTGCCGCACACGGTCAGGCAGCGATGGCAAACAGGCTGGTTCCCGGTATCCGGTTCATGACATCCGACACCGGCGTTGCCTCCGCAAAAGTATCCGCTCTGCTGATAGGCGCGCAGCAGCCGATCCATATCGGCGACTGCATTGGTGTGGATCATCGGAATCAGCGTAAGATTGCAGACTTTGATGCTGAGATGGACAAGCTGTTCGCCAAGTTCTGTGATTCCGTAGCAAAGCTGCAGAGCCTGCTGGAAATTCCGCTGGAGTACCCTGTAAACGTCATGACGCGGGTCTGCAAAAAGCTCTCCCTCCCAAAGAAGGAAGCGCTGGAAGCAATCGCCATGTATGAAATGGCTTACGGCGGAGGCCCCGCGACTGCCCACGCGATCATGCTGATGCGTGCCATCGTCTACACAGCAATTACCCGCGCAAGGCTTCGGCTCACCATCGTTGGTGAACGAAAAGCGTTGTGCAGAGCGATCCGCAATACCAAAGCTGACCAGCGGGGTACCCGTCTGGCGCAAAGAATTCAAGACTTCATTGAGTAGAAAGGAAATGGCCATTATGGCAACCACATTGGATCTGTACTATCAGAACAAACAGCAGCTCAACGCAAGGATCTCTGAAAACAAGCTGACCATGGATCAGCTTTTTGGTTATCAGGAATTGCTTTACCGAATCTCCATTCTGGAAAGCTGCATGAATTTTGTCAAGACCGCTCCTGTTACCGCTGATGTGAGCGCAATGAGCTATCACTACAAGATCGTTGACGCGCTCTTTACCTGTCTGCTTCAGGAGCGGCAGTTTGGCATTCCCGCGGACGAAAAGCTGAAGAAGCAGCGAGCAACCGCTCTCAGCAATCTCCAGGCAGTGATCACCAGCTTCCGCAAGCAGTTCCAGAGCTTTGCGCCAACCACACCGGAGGCTTACCGGGATGCTATCAGCAAGATGGTCAACACGGTATTGCCCGCATGGCTCCAGTACCGCTTCACCTATATTCCGTTCTGATCAGGAGGTAATGACGTGAATCAGAATATCAATTCCCAGTTTTCTGTCCTGAACACCATCAATCAGGTGGATGGCTTCGATCCATCCCAGCTGACGGTGGATTATGTAGACCTCACGACGCAGGAAAAGCGGAAGCGGCTGGCAGTGGGACAGGATCACACCATTGGACTGCGCAGTGACGGAACGGTGGTTGCAACGGGGCGGGATAACGCAAATCAGTGCGATGTCAACAACTGGAAAAATATCCGTCTTCCCCAGTAGCCTGCCTCCCGCAGAAAAAATGCTCCAAATGTGTAACACTCCGGCAAGTGCCGTGTATACCACTACATAAGAAAAAACATCACAAAAGAAAGGATGCAACAAAATGGAAACGAAGGGAATACCTGTTCATGCAGAAGCTTTCCGGCTGCCCGAATGTGGTATCCTGTCAGAATGTCCGGTATTCTCCCCACGAGGACGGGATCGGGTGGGATATTTACATCCGGATGGAGCTGCTGACGCCGCTGAAAAAATATGTGACGGGTCAATACAGCGAATATCAGGTCCTGCGTCTGGGATTGGATATGTGCAGGGCTTTGGCCGCCTGCGAAAAGCAGAACATCATCCATCGGGACATCAAACCCCAGAATATTCTGGTTTCCGAGAATCGAACCTACAAACTGGCGGATTTCGGCATCGCCAAAGTTTCGGAGAAGACGGAAAGCGGAACCATGGCCGGTACGAATGGGTACATTGCGCCGGAGGTCGCCAACCGGCAGAAATACGGAAAAGAAGTGGATATTTATTCCCTCGGCATGGTCCTGTACTGGCTGATGAACGACAATACGCTTCCCTTCCTGCCGCTTCCTCCGCAGATTCCGACCGCGGAACAGCGGGATCTTGCTGCCCAGCAGCGGCTGGACGGCGTTCCTCTGCCGCCCCCGATCAACGGCTCCGCGGCGCTGAAAAGTGTGGTATGCAAAGCCTGTGCGTTTGACCCGGCTGCGCGCTACCGTTCTGCGGTGGAGTTTGGCAGCGTGCTTCTGAAACTATACCGGCAGCAAAAGCCGGTGGATTCAGATGATATCCTTCAGGAGATCGGGTTGACCCGGGATATGCTGAACGGCGAGCCGGGGACAATCCTGAAGAAAACATACAAAAAAACAGAAGTTCACGCCCCGGCGGAACCGGCTGAAACGGAAGCCCCGCCAGTCAAAAAGAAAAGGCGTCTTGTCCCGGTGATCGCTGGTGTAATCGCGGCATTTCTGTGCGCGGGCGCTGGATTCCTGTACATGAAAAAGCAGCCTCAACCCCAGACGGAACCTGTCCAGACAGAAACGGCTGCGGTGACGCAGGCAGAGACGGAACCACCGACGACCGTTCCGGAGACGGAGCCGCCCATTTGGGAATATACCGTCGGCGCGGCCGGAGTCACGTTCACACGGTGGCTGGATACCTCCGCAGCGGAGGCCGTGATCCCGGATACGCTGGAAGATGTTCCGGTTACGGAAATCGGGGCGAATGCGTTCGCGGGCTGCACCGAACTTACGTCCGTTCAGTTTCCGGAAAGTGTGGAAAAAATTGGAGATCAGGCTTTTGCGGGGTGCAAAAATCTCAGCAGCGTGCTTTTCCCTGACAATCTGGTTCAAATTGGGGCAGCGGCATTTCAGGATTGCAAAGCTCTGACCGAAATCGACATCCCGGAGGGAATGCAGAGCGTGGGAGACGGCGCGTTTTCAGGAAGCGGTCTGCTGTCTGCCACGGTTCCCGCCAAGTTCCAATCAAGCGCGGACTCTTTTTTGCCGGAGGGCTGTGAAATCACCTGGTTTGCCTTTGAAAAGCCGGAAATTTCCGGAGAACCCGGCGACACCTTTTTCTTCGGCAGATATGAACAGGACGGGGACTTAAACAACGGAGAGGAACCCATTGAATGGCTGATTCTGGAAAAGAACGACAATCAGTATCTTGTCATCAGCAAATACGGCTTGGACAGCCAGAAATACCACGACCAGTGGGAAGTTGTTACGTGGGAGACCTGCAGACTTCGGGTATGGCTCAATCAGACATTTTATAGTGCGGCCTTCAATCCAGCGGAGCAGGATATGATCATGACATCCGACGTATACTCCGAATCTCCGACCCATTCCTACCCCAGCAGAACGGTGCAGGATAAGGTATTTCTTCTGGACTGCAGGGAATCTTACCGATATTTCAAATCGGAAAAAGCCCGAACCTGCATTGCGACGCAGTATGCCATCGACCAGGGAAGCACGGTTCAGTATGGGGGAACATGCTGGTGGTGGTTGCGGGAAGGATACTTTGTGGATCTGGCATCCATTCCCAATCTGCAGCGTGCAAACTTTACGGACTCCGGCGGCACCGTTCGTCCGGTAATGTGGGTCGATGCGGGGTAGAACAGAAAGGATTGGTGTACATGACACAGTCGGAACTGGACGCTGTCTGGCCGGGATGGACCCTTGTACGGAAGCTCGGTCAGGGCAGCTATGGCGGTGTCTTTGAAATTCAAAGGGAGCTTCCGGGAGGAAATCTCGAGCGGTCTGCCTTCAAAAAAATCTCGATCCCCAGAAGTCAGGATGAAGCAGACCTTCTGCTCGCGAAGTCCATCTCGGAGCAGAGCATCACGGCGCATTACCAGAAGCAAATGGAAAAGCTGGTTCAGGAGTACGTAATGATGCGGCAGCTGGATACATGCCCCAACATTGTTACGTGTCAGGATCTGAGCTACGTGCCGAACGGCTATGGCTGGGATATTTATTTCCGGATGGAACTGCTGCATCCCCTGAAGCAGGTGATTCAGAATTCTTACGCGGAAACAGATGTCATCCAGTTGGGAATCGATATCTGCAGCGCTCTGATCGCCTGCGAGTCCGTGAAAATAATACATCGGGATATCAAACCGGACAATATTATGGTTTCCTCCGACGGAACATTCAAATTGGGGGATTTCGGCATCGCCAAAACATCCGAGAAAACGCAGACGGGAACAATGGCCGGAACCTACAACTATATGGCGCCAGAGGTCGCAAACCGGAAACGCTATGGTCTTGCCGCGGATGTTTATTCTCTGGGTATGGTGCTGTACTGGATGATGAACAACAAAACCATGCCATTTTTGCCGCTCCCGCCGCAGATTCCCAGTGCGTCGCAAAAGCAGCAGGCTTTAAACAGGCGTTTTTCCGGCGAACAGCTCCCGGAACCGCAGAACGGAAGCCGGGAGCTGAAAGAAATTGTGGCAAAGGCGTGCGCGTATGCTCCGGAAGACAGATATCACTCCGCGTTGGAAATGCGAAATGCTCTGGAAGCCCTCAGCAGCAGCAAACAGGCATGGACAAAAGCGATTCTGGAAGAGCTTGCGCTTCCGGAGGATATTCTCCATGAGTCCAACCGTCCTATTGCGCAGCGGGCTGCCGCGGAAGAAAAACCGCCAAAATCCGATATTCCTCCCGCGAAGCGGAAACCAATCGTACCGCTGGTCGTCTGCGGAATTCTCGGAATCTGTATTCTTGCGGGAGGACTTCTCTGGCTGAACAGGAAACACGTAAGTCCCGAACCGGCCGCTATGACCGAAGCGCTGCAGGAGCAGACGGAAACCGCAGCAGAGCCGGAAGAAACCACCGCTCCCGGCAGTACAACAGAAGAAACGCTACCAGCAGCCACCGAAGCGGAAAGTACAGCCGCTGTGCTGCTGTCGAATGTTGACTGCACTTACGAGATTGCGGAGGATGGCATAACAATTACGGGGATTTCCGGTCAGACACCTTCGGAAGTCATTTTTCCGGAGGAACTGGAAAATCTCCCGGTCACAAGGATCGGGAATGGCGCGTTTCAGTCCAATACGTCTCTGAAAAAGGTCACACTTCCATCCGGTATTCTGGTAATTGGAGAAAAAGCTTTTTCCGGATGCACAAGGCTGCAGAGCATTTCTTTCCCGGATGGGTTGACTGAGATAAGCGCAAGCGCATTTGAAAACTGCAGCAATCTGTCCTCTGTGCTACTCCCGGAGAGTGTCCATGCGATTGGTCCCTGGGCCTTTTCCAACTGCAAAAAGCTTTTGTCTATCACTATACCGGGGTCTGCCAGTGATCTCGGCGAATGGGCTTTCTCCGGATGCAGCAGCCTGAGTGAACTCACATTCAGTCCCGGAATAACGACGATTTCCAATTACCTGTTTTACAACTGTCAGGGATTGAAAGCCGTCACAATTCCGGATGGGGTAATTACGATTGGCATTGGCGCATTTTCCGGCTGTACGGCATTATCCGAAGTAACGCTGCCGGAAAGCATGCGCACGCTGTCATCGGAGGCATTTCAGGGCACGGCACTTGAGAGCATTTCTGTTCCCTCCGCCTGTTCGCTCGGAAGCAATGCCGTTCCATTGGGCTGCAAAATCTATTCGACCAGATAAGAATTCCCAGAATGCTGCTTATGCTATTTCCTGATTAAAATCTTAATTTTAATCAGGAAATAGTATTAAAAAAACTGCAAATGGCGAATACGGAGGCCCGGAAAGAATGGGAATCGAAGCACCGGCACGGGTAAAGTAGGCAGGATAACTGCAATAACAATCTTTTTGTAACACTAGTATCAGATTGTCACGGGCTGTGATTTGCCCAAGCATATCCATTTCCTTTCTGAACCGGGATTTGTCAAGGAGTATTTTGCGAGGCAGTGCGCAATACGCATTGACAAAACGCAGGAGTGATGCTATAATCATGCCGTTATCAAGAATGATGTTATTGCAGAGCGCGAGGTGGAAACATAGCCAATAGGGATCACTCCCTGGAGGACGGGATCGTTCAGGCTGCATACTCGGAGTTTCTTACTTACGGCTTTCAGAAAGCCTCGCTTCACAAGATCGCTGACAAAGCCGGTGTCACCACGGGGGCAATCTACACAAGGTACAAGAATAAAGACGCACTGTTTGGCAGTTTGCTTCAGGATCTTTTGATCCGCTTGTTTGGCATGCCTTTTTGCAGAAAAGTGCATCCCGCACGGGGATTGACTCATTTTTACAGAAATACTCTTGTTGACTTCGCCACTAACTTAGTGGCGTTGGTATATTGCGCCTCCCTCAGTTTTTTGCGCTTTGGGGAGGTTTCCGATAACCACAGATTAAACAATTTGGAGGTATTTTTATGAGAACAAGAAGTAAGCTTTCTATACTGCTCAGCATCCTGCTGTGCTGTACTATGCTTGCGGGATTGCTGCCCACCGTCGCATTTGCTGAGGATAGTACCATCGTATCCTCGGAGAACGGTGCAGACACGTCCTCGAAGAACGGTGCAGACACGACCCCGGAGAACGGTGCAGACACGACCTCGGAGAACGGTGCAGGCACGTCCTCGGAGAACGGTGCAGGCACGTCCTCGGAGAACGGCACCGCCGCGCCCGCGGCTGCGCCCTCGGCTGCGCCTTCCGTTGCATGGATTGGGGAAACCGGATACCCGACATTGGAGGAGGCGGTAAATGCCGCTGCAAGCGGTGATACCATCGTACTTGGGGAAGGGAAATTCACGCTTTTCAAAAAAGGTGCAGATACAAAAGGAAAAAACCTCACATTTGTGGGGCAGGGAGCCGATAAAACCGCATGGGGCATTGGTGCAACGTTGCCTGATCCGGCTTATTTTGGGACGGAATACAATGGCGATTATAGTTTCGACGGCTCCGGCACAATCACATTTCGGAATATGACCTTGCAATCGGGTTCAGCCGATTATCTTGGCTTTATTCGCGCAGATAAGACCGTCGTTGAAGACTGCAAAATATACGGCAAGACCTTTTATTGGGGCTACACCTCCGCCACATTCAGAAATACAACCTTTTTCTGTCCGAACGGCGATTATGCATTATGGACATATAGCTCGCCGGTAATGACCTTTGATGGCTGTACCTTTAATTCTTCCGGAAAAACGATCAATGTCTACACGGACTACAGTGCCGGGAAACATGATATATCGTGAATTTCAATAATTGCACTGTCAATTCCGAGGCACCCATCACCATCAAGAATGTACTGAATATCAACGACAGCAACATGGGCAACTATAAGTACCGCATTCACATTTCCGGAAATAATTCCATCAAGGGCTTGGTGTACCGCGATAAAGTCACCTGCAGCAGATGGTTCGGCTTCGGCGGAAAGCCCGGGAACAACACCGGAAGAAGCGTTGTCACCTTTGATAGCACTCCCGTTTTTGAGAACGGCGAAATGCTCGGCCATGAGTTACATCCGGAGTATACCGACGGCTACAAGGACAATGCTTACACGGTAACCACAACCGAATGGGAAAAGGCAGAGGGCGGTACACATTATACCAGATCCGTGAAAAAGGTCTGCGATTACTGTGGCTACGATGCTGAGACGAAGGAAACTGGCTATTCTGTAACGTATACCGACGGTGTAGATAGCGCGGAGATATTTGAGGATCAGAGTACCGTGGTGCCGGAGAATGCCGGAACACCCGCATTTAATGGCACTCCCGCCCGGGAGGGCTATGTTTTCAGCGGCTGGGCTCCTGTAATTGCTGACAGGGTGACCGAAAACGCCACCTATGCTGCCACCTGGAAGATTGATGCCAACGGAAACGGGAAGGCGGACGAGGACGAGGAAAAGTACACCGTGACCTACACCGATGGCGTGGATAATGAGGAAGTCTTTGCCGATCAGGCTTATGGCAATCTGCTGTCCGGCACCGATACCCCCGCTTTAAAAGTAACTCCCACCCGTGAGGGCTATCGGTTTGGCGGTTGGGATCCTGAGGTTTCCAAGACCGTGACAAAGAATGTCACCTACACCGCCAAGTGGGAGAAACTCTACACCGTGACCTACACCGACGGCGCAAAGGGTAAGGCGTTCAAGGATCAGGTTTATGACAACCTGCTGTCCGGCACCGCCACCCCCGCGTTCGACGGCAAGCCCACCCGCAGGGGCTACACTTTCAGCGACTGGGCGCCAAAGGTCTCCAAAACCGTGACCAAGGATGTCACCTATGTCGCCCAGTGGAAGTCCAACTCCGGCAAGGACAACGTTCCCAAGACCGGCAGCGGTGAGATTGCCATGATTCTGGGCAGCGTTCTGATGTTCTCCTTCTGCGGCGCGGCTGCTGTCTGCGTCTACGACCGCAAGAGAAGACAGCGTTAAGAAAACAACGTAAACTGTTGAACGAGGGCGGTGGCGGAGATTCCGTCGCCGCCCTTTTCCGGCGGATGCCCTTCCGGAGCATCCCATATTGAGAGGGAAGAAACATGGCAAACAGGCAAGGCAAATTCCAGACACCCCGCACCCCCGTCCCGCCCCGCCGCAATGACGCCGGGCAGCGCAGACGGAGAAGAAGAGGACCCAATCCCCTTTTCATCATCCTCGTGGCAGTGTTCTGCATCGCGCTGATCGCGGTGGCTGCCATCCTGATCCATATGGGCAAAGCCCGCAGTGATTTCCGCAAACTCTCCGAAATGGTGGAGGAAAACGCCACGGCCACCGCTGCCCCCGTGGAGACCACGCCGCAGGAGACCCGGTCCACCGGGCCGACCACGGAAACCACCGTCCCCACGGAGCCTGAGCCGACGGAGCCGGTGATGCTGGCGAAGTATGCCCCCCTGTATGAGCAGAACCACGATCTGTTTGGCTGGCTGCGCATCGACGGCACCGTCATCGACTACCCGGTGATGCACACCCCCACCGATCCGGAAAAATATCTGCACACGAATTTTAAGCGGGAGTACAGCTTCGGCGGCATTCCCTTCATCGACGCCAACTGCTCCGCCGACAGCGACAATCTGCTGATCTACGGCCACAACATGCTGGACGGCAGCATGTTCCGCTCCCTGCCCAAGTATGAGAGCAAATCCTACTGGCAGGCGCACCCCACCATCCACTTTGACACCCTCTACGAGGAGGGCGAGTACGAGGTGCTTGCGGCCTTCTATGACCGGGTCTATTACACCTACGAGAACTGCTTCAAGTTCTATCAGTTCATCGACGCGGCGGACGAGGCGGACTTCAACAACGCCATCTCGAATTTCCGCTCCAAGGCGCTCTACGACACCGGCGTCACCGCGGCCTACGGCGACAAGCTCATCACGCTGGTGACCTGCGCCTACCATGTGGAGGACGGCCGCTTCGTTGTCGTCGCCCGAAAAAAGTGACCGTCTTCCATTCCCGCATATAACAGGGCTGTCTCATGGAGACGGCCCTGTTTTTTTGCCTAATTGCAGAAAATCGACGTCTTTTTCCATTGACTTTTGGTGTGATATTGCGTATAATTCAGGCATAGAGGTAATGATAGCGTTACCGTGCAGACGGTCTGTGCCTCCGGCATGGATCACCAAATGAAAGGAGAGTATTTCAAGATGAAAAACCATGGTTTGCGCAGAATTTTCAGTCTGTTTCTGGCATTGTTCATGGTCTTCACACTTCTGCCCACGACTGCGTTGGCAGAGGATACGACGGGGGCTGACGGAACCCAGCCCAAGACCGTCGCAGTGGACGGGGGCGAGAAGAAGACCGACCCCCCGCGCAGGAGCAGCCTAAGAACGAGAATCCCCCTGCGCCGGAAGACCCGAAAACGTTCACCGTTACATACACTGACGGCGTAGGCGGCGCAGTATTTGACAATGATGTTCACAGCAACCTGCCGTCCGGTACCGCGACCCCCGCTTTCAGCGGCTCCCTTGCCCGGGAAGGCTATACCTTCGTCGGCTGGAATCCTGCCGTTGCGGAAACCGTGACTGCGGATGTCACCTATGCCGCCAAATGGGAGGAGGGCAAGACCGGTCCAAGAAGAGTGACCTTGCCGACGATTCCCGGACCCGATGTAGATCTCGCCGCTTTGGACACCGGGCATAAGATCGATGTCCGATTCACCGTCCTGTATGTGGGTGACGAATTCAACATTGGCTACAACTACGGTTCTTCCGAAAAGACCAAGTTTGTTTGCCAGTACAAGACGAATCACTCCGATACCGCGTATAACAACCACACAATTGCGATTTCTGACATCAAGGCCGCCGCAAGCCGCGCTTCTGTCAACAGCGGCTACCAGATCGTCGGTTGGTCGAAAGAATCCAATGCCAATCCCACAACGTGGTCGCTTAACAAGAGCGGTACGACCGCCTGCAATAAGGGCACTACGATCTATCTCGTAGCGAAGAACCCCAACCCCACCACGAAATATACATACACGCTGAACTATGATGCCAATGGCGGCACCGGCGCGCCCAGTGCTGATTCGTGGTCTACAACAGATGCATCTATCAGATACCACTCCTTTACGGTGAAGAATACCGTCCCCACCCGGGAAGGCTATGTCTTTAAGGGCTGGAAGGCCAAGGATGGATCTGATACGATCTACACCGGTGGCACGCTGTGTTCCGTATCCCAGCAAGGCAATGATGTTGTCAAGAATGGCAACACCTGGACCAGAACGCTGTACGCCGTATGGGAAGAAGCAGCTCCCCCCACGCCCGACAAGCCCACCGCTCCCGGTGAGGGCGACCTCAGCGGTCTGATCGGCCAGATCACCGTCAACTGCACCAACGAGGCAGCCACTCATGTCCTCAATAGCAAGAGCTACGCGCTGATCGCTGACTCCTACAACACCAGCGAAGTGGAAGGTGACGCCGAGAACGGCTACACCTACACTGTCACCATCAACTCTCAGAAGTATGTGGAGCAGTTCGACACCGATACCGGCGCTGCCCATGATCCCAAGGGCGTCAACGCGACCGTTACCCTGAAATACACGGATAATGGCTGGACTGTTACGAATGGCGCCCCCGTTGTTTTCAACGTCGCGTGCGTGACGGAGATTGTTCCGCCCGCAAGGCCCGGTGCTGAAGATCTGTCCAATCTGAAAGCGCCCGTGGATGTGACCTGCACCACGAAGCCCGAGACGCACGCCGCCGTACACTTCTCGCTGAGAGGTGGAACATACACCATCGGCGATGTTGCCGGCAACGAAACTGACGGCTACACCTGCGACATTACCGTCACTGCTGACAAATATGTGGCGCGGTACAACATGGACTATGGCAAGCACACCCTGACCGGTGACAACACCAAGACTCTTACGCTGAAGTACGTAGAGGGTCAGTGGGCTGTCGATACCCCCATTACCTTCCCTGTCGAGTGCGAAGAAGAGCTGTTCCCCGTCCATCTTGTGATTTATCGCAACGGCGACACCTCGAAGGCTTATAAGGACGTCGCGCTCGAAAGCCAGCCGAAGGGTCATGTCATTGACCTGTCCACGATCGACATTGCCGACTATTACACCGGGAACTACGAGTTCTATGGCTGGTACGACGACGGCCTGTTTAATATCTACAAGAGCGACCCCGCAAATCCCCCTGCCGGCCTGAAGGAGAAAACCGTCAACGGGTGGACGAATTTGAAGTGCATGGTCTATGACAAGTACCAGGTCGTTTACTTCCAGAGTGAGGAAGCCTTGAGAGACTTCCAGAATGACCACAGCAAGACCGAAGGTCGGCTGTACAGCACCACTGCGCCCTTTGGTTCGACCCTTCCCACCGCGGACGCTCCCACCCCGACCCGCACCGGCTACACCTTCAAGTTCTGGAGCCGTGAGGGTCAGAACGGCGACGTGACCGGCCAGACCGTGAACGGCTGGACGAATCTGTACGCCGTTTGGGAAAAGAACACCTACACCGTGACCTACACCGACGGTGTGAACGGTGAGGCATTCGCGGATCAGGCTTATACGGCAAAGTACGAGGATGCCACCCCCGCTTTCGAGGGCACTCCCGCCCGCGCGGGCTACAAGTTCCTCGGCTGGGAACCCACGGTTGCTGAAACCGTGACCGAAAATGCGACCTACGTCGCTCAGTGGGAAAAGCTCTACACCGTCACCTACACCGACGGCGTTGGCGGAAAAGCCTTTGAGGACGATGTCCATTCCGATCTGGAGAAGGACACCCCGACTCCCGCTTTCTCCGGCGGCACTCCCACCCGTAAGGGATTTGTATTCGACGGCTGGAACCCCGAGGTCGCTGAGACCGTGACCGAGGATGTCACTTACACCGCTCAGTGGAAGCCCGTCCAGCCCGATAAGAAGGCCATCGAGGGCGCGATTGGCAGAGGCGTGGCGGTTGTCTGCGATAACCAGAACGTCAAACACGGTGCGAAGGCATACAAGGTAACGCTTGGCGAGTACACCGTCAGCAATGTCATGGGCACCGCCGCCGATGGCTACACCTGCACCGTTACCGTCAGGGCAGCCAAGTTCATCGAGAAGTACAGCTCTGATATGAGCGACGCGGTTCATACGCTGATTGCCGGTGAACCCGCCGAAAAGACCATTGAACTGAAGTGGAATGGCGAAAAGTGGGTCGCTGAGACCGAACTGCCTGTCACCTTCCATACCCTGTGCCCCCCCGAGCAGCCCAGCAAGAAGGACATTGAGGGTGCGATCGGCAGAGGCGTAAAGATCGTCTGCGATAACCAGGACGTCAACCACTGGGGCAAGGATTACAAGCCGACGCAGGGTGAGTACACCGTCAGCGACGTCACCGGTACCGCCTCCGAGGGCTATACCTGCACCATCACTGTCAAGGCAGCCAAGATCATCGAGAAGTACAGCTCCGATATGGGCAAGACCCATGCGCTGATCGTCGGCGAGCAGGCTGAGAAGACCGTCGAGCTGAAGTGGGATGGCGAAAAGTGGGTCGCGAAGACCGAACTGCCCATCACCTTCCACGTCGAGTGCCCCCCCGAAAAGCCCACCTACGATGAACTGAAGGGGCTGGGCATCAACGCGAAGGTGGACTGCACGACCACCACCGCGCACAACGGCAAGTCCTACACGCTCATCGAAGACACTTACAACGTCTCCGACCCCGAGCGCAAGGGAACTGCGTACACCTGCATCCTCACCGTAAACGCAAAGGATTACGTTGCCAAGTACAACGCAGAAGAGAATGTTGGCCCCCACACCCTTGATGACCGTGACAGCAAGACCATCGAGCTGACCTGGAATGGTGAGAAGTGGACGGCTGCGGAGACCAGCGTCACCTTCAACGTCAAGTGCGAGCTTCTCACCGTTACTTACACCGACGGTGTGAAGGGCGAGGAAGTCTTCGCGGATGTCGTCTACAAAGACATCCCCTACGGCACCAGCACCCCCGCCTTCGGCACGAAGGATCCCACCCGTGAGGGCTACAAGTTCGTCGGTTGGGAACCCGAAGTCGCCGAGACCGTGACCAAGAACGTGACCTACACCGCCAAGTGGGAGAAGCTCTACACCGTTACCTACACCGACGGCGTGAAGGGTAAGGCGTTCAAGGATCAGGTCTACAAGGATCTTGAGGCCGGCACCGCTACCCCCAAGTTCGATGGCAAGCCCACCCGTAAGGGCTACACCTTCACCGGTTGGTCCCCCAAGGTCACTGACACCGTGACCAAGGACGTGACCTACGTCGCTCAGTGGAAGTCCGTGAAGAACGGCAAGGACAACATCCCCAAGACCGGCGACAGCGAGATCGTCATGGTTCTTGGCAGCGTGCTGCTGTTCTCCTTCTGCGGCGCGGCTGCTGTAAGCGTCTACGACCGCAAGAGAAAACATTTCTAAAATACGCAAGGGAGGCGACGGATTTCCGTCGTCTCCCATTTTTTGCCCCCATAACGCGGCTGCCCCCACTCCGGCATTGACTTTTTCTGCCTGATGAACTATATTATACGTGCATTTATATGAAGAAAAGGTGATAACGATGTACATAGATGATTATAAGCGCTGGCTGAGCGCTGATCTGGAAGACCCCGCCCTCACCGACGAACTGAGGAAAATCGAGGGACAGGACAATGAGATCAAGGAGCGCTTTGCTGTGGCGCTGAAATTCGGCACCGCCGGTCTGCGGGGCATTCTGGGCGCGGGCAGCAACCGGATGAATATTTACGTTGTCCGGCAGGCCACCCAGGGACTGGCGAACTGGGTCAAGACCCAGGGCGGCAGCCAGCTGGTCGCCATTTCCTATGACAGCCGCATCAATTCCGACATATTTGCCAGAAACGCCGCCTGCGTTCTGGCTGCCAACGGCATTCGGGTGCGGATTTACGACGCGCTGATGCCCGTTCCCGCCCTGTCCTTTGCCACCCGGTATTACAAAGCGAACGCCGGCATCATGATCACCGCCTCCCACAACCCCGCCAAATACAACGGCTACAAAGCCTACGGCCCCGACGGCTGCCAGATGACGGACGATGCCGCCGCCGTGGTATACGCGGAAATTCAGAAAACCGACATTCTCACCGGTGCGGAGATGATGGCCTTTGAAGACGGCATCGCCAAGGGTCTGATCGAATACGTGGGCGAGGACTGCAAGGAGGCGCTGTACAGCGCCATTGAAGCCTGCGCCGTCCGCCCCGGCATCTGCAAAACCGCCGGACTGAAGCTGGTGTACTCCCCCCTGAACGGCTCCGGTCTGGTGCCGGTCACCCGGGTGCTTCATGACATCGGCATTGACGACATCACCATTGTCCCCGAGCAGCAGTACCCAGACGGCAACTTCCCCACCTGCCCCTATCCCAACCCGGAGATTTTCGAGGCTCTGCGGCTTGGTCTGGAGCTGGCCGAGAGGACCGGCGCCGATCTGATGCTGGCCACCGACCCCGACGCCGACCGGGTGGGCATCGCCATCCGCTGCCCCGACGGCTCCTACGAGCTGGTCTCCGGCAACGAGGTGGGCGTGCTGCTGCTGGACTACATCTGTCAGGGCCGCATTGAAAAAGGCACCATGCCCAAGCGCCCCGTGGCGGTAAAGTCTCTGGTCTCCACCCCCCTCGCGGACATTGTGGCCGCGGATTACGGCGTGGAAATGCGCAACGTTCTCACCGGCTTCAAGTGGATCGGCGACCAGATCGCCAAGCTGGAGGCCGCCGGTGAGGTGGATCGCTTCATTCTGGGCTTCGAGGAATCCTACGGCTACCTTGCAGGCCCTTACGTCCGGGACAAGGACGCCATTATCGGCTCCATGCTGATCTGTGAAATGGCAGCCTACTACCGTTCCATCGGCTCGTCCATCAAGGCGCGGCTGGAAGCCATTTACGCCAAGTACGGCCGGTATCTGAACAAGGTGAACTCCTTTGAGTTCCCCGGCCTGTCCGGCATGGACAAGATGGCCGGTATCATGGCCTCCCTGCGGGAGAAGCCCCCTGTAGAGATTGGCGGCTACAAGGTGACCAAAATCACCGACTACCAGAACACCGCTCAGACCGGCCTGCCCGCCGCCAATGTGCTGGTGTACAATCTGGAAGGCGGCGCGACGGTCATCGTCCGCCCCTCCGGCACCGAGCCGAAGATCAAGACCTATTTCACCACTCTGGGCAAAGATCTGGCGGAAGCCGAAGCACAGGAAAAGGTTCTCGCCGACGCTTTGAAGCCTATTCTCGCGTAATTCCGTTCAAAAAAGGCAAGCCGAAAAACGGCTTGCCTTTTTTGAACATTGTACATTACTCGATGATCCGGATCCAGCCTTTGGGGGCTTCCAGACGACCCATCTGGATACCGGTGAGGGTATCGTACAGCTTCTGGATGGTGGGACCCATGCCCACGTAGTGAATTTCCTTGCCGTGATCCACGATGGTACCCACGGGAGAGATGACCGCCGCAGTGCCGCACAGGCCGCACTCGGCAAATTCGCCGATCTCTGCCAACTCCACGGGGCGCTCCTCCACCTCCATGCCGAGATAATCCTTCGCCACCTGCAGCAGGCTGCGCCGGGTGATGGAGGGGAGAATGGTGTCGGACTTGGGGGTGACCAGCTTGCCGTCCTTGGTGACGAAAATCACGTTGGCGCCGCCGGTCTCCTCAATGTGGGTGCGGGTGGCAGAGTCCACGTAGACGTTCTCGTCATAGCCCTTCTCGTGGGCATCCACGATGTTGTAAAGGCTCATGGCGTAGTTCAGACCGGCCTTGACGTCGCCGGTGCCCTTGGGCGCCGCCCGGTCAAGATCGGAGATGCGCAGCTTCAGGGGCTTGATGCCGCCCTTGAAATAGGGGCCGACCGGGGTGACGAACACTCGGAACTGATACTCCGTCGCGGGCTTGACGCCGATGATGGCGTCGCTGCCGAACATGAACGGACGGACGTACAGCGTCGCGCCGGAGCCGTAGGGCGGCACCCACTGGGAGTTTGCGCGGACGGTCTCCACTACGGCCTGCACGAATCTGTCCTCGGGGAACACGGGCATTTTCAGGCGGCGACAGGAACTGGCCATCCGCTGGGCGTTCAGGTCGGGGCGGAAGCAGACGATGCGTCCATCCTCGGTGGTGTAGGCTTTCAGCCCCTCAAAGCAGGTCTGGGCGTATTGCAGAACGCAGGCGCACTCACTCATGGTAATGGTGGCCTGATCGGTCAGGCAGCCGTCATCCCACTGGCCGTTTCGGAAATTGGAGACATAGCGCATGTCGGTCTGGACGTAGCCAAATCCCAGATTGCCCCAGTCAATATCTTTTCTTTCCATTGTAAACACCTCTCGGAGATTTTTATTTTTCCAATTCTAGCACCCCAGGCGGCGCAAGTCAAGCGTTTGGTGCGGAAAAAAGTGCCTCACCCAGGGACATTTGTCTTTTTCAGAGGAACGTACAAAAAGTGGCATATCCATCCCCGGTTTTCCTGCAAAAAACTCCAAAAGGGTCTTGTATTTAACAGGTTAAAGTGGTAAAGTATAGGAAAGCACCCCAGAAGAAAGGACCCCGTGTTATGGATATCGTTCGACATCCCGGTGAAGATCTGTTTTTCGAGGCCATTCTGTCCCTGCGGACGGTGGAGGACTGCCGCCTGTTTTTTGAGGACGTGGCCACCATCAAGGAATTGCAGGCCATGTCCCAGCGGTTCAGGGTCGCCTGCCTGCTGGACAGCGGCGAAAACTATATCGAAGTCTCGGAATCCACCGGTGCCAGCTCGGCTACCATCAGCCGGGTCAACCGGTGCCTCGTATATGGCGGCGGCTACCGGACGGCGCTGGACAGGCTCAAGGAGTCGGGAGTCCTCCCGGAAGGCGAAGAAAAATAAAACAGGGTACACCCCTTGGCTCTCCCTCTGGGAGAGCTGTCACCGAAGGTGACTGAGAGGGCTTTTTCCCTGTTTTCCCTCTCCGTCTTCGCTTCGCTCAACCGCCTCTCCCAGAAAGAGACAAGGGGGCAGTTCAATCGCGCCCCTATGCCCAAAAGCCCCGCCGTTTTCGGGTGTATCCATGTCCATTTTTCCCAATTGACAACCACTCCTGCCCATGCTATAATTTAACGGATAAGTTCAGCGGCTCATCCCGCCCGTCTTGCCGCTTTTCCGGCAGGGCGTTTTTTTAAGAAAGGAGATCAGCATGACAGATATGACGAAGGCCAATGTTTACGCTGCTTCTTTGGGATCCGTATTTTCCGAAGGGGTTTGTTCCTCCCTTTCCGCCCCCGGTCTTTCCGGGTTCGATTCTTCTGAATATGTTATCTTTCCCGGCTTTTGTGACGTGCATGTGCATTTCAGAGAGCCGGGTTTTTCTTATAAGGAGACCATCGCCACAGGCAGCCGGGCAGCCGCCCGGGGCGGCTATACCGCGGTCTGCACCATGCCCAACCTGAACCCGGTGCCGGACAGCGTGGAGAATCTTGGGATTCAGCGCCGCCTCATTGAGGAAACCGCCTGCATTCACGTCTACCCCTACGGTGCCATCACAATCGACGAACAGGGCGAAATGCTTTCCGACCTGGAGGGCATGGCGCCCGACGTGGTAGGTTTTTCCGACGACGGCCGGGGCGTGCAGAGCGATGACATGATGCGGCAGGCCATGCTTCGTGCAAAAGCCCTCGGGAAGCCCATTGTCGCCCACTGCGAGGTCAACTCGCTCTTGCGGGGCGGGTACATCCACGACGGTGATTATGCCAAAGCCCATGGCCATCGGGGCATCTGCTCCGAAAGCGAATGGGGGCAAATTGCCCGGGACTTGCAGCTGGTAAAAGAAACCGGCTGCGCCTACCACGTCTGCCACGTCTCCGCCAAGGAAAGCGTGGCGCTCATCCGCAAGGCCAAGGCCGAGGGACTGGACGTGACCTGCGAGACCGGCCCCCACTATCTGGTGATGGACGACAGCGACCTGCAGGAGGACGGCCGTTTCAAAATGAACCCGCCCCTGCGAGGAAAGGAAGACCGGGAGGCCCTGATTCATGGAATTCTGGACGGCACCATCGACATGATCGCCACCGACCACGCCCCCCACTCCGCCGAGGAAAAATCCCGAGGGCTGGAAAAAAGCGCCTTCGGCATTGTGGGCATTGAAACCGCTTTCCCGATTTTGTATACCTGTCTGGTAAAACCGGGCATTCTAAGCCTGAACAAACTATTGGAGCTTTTGTGCGTCAATCCCCGCAGACGCTTCGGTCTTCCTCTGGGGACAGACTACAGCATCTGGGACTTGAACGCCGCATACGCCATCGACCCGAAGGACTTTCTTTCCAAGGGCAGAGCCACGCCCTTCGCGGGCTGGCAGGTCCATGGAAAGTGCATTGCCACCATCTGTGACGGAAAGCTGGTATACGCCGCTCCGGAAACTCACACCGCCAAATAACGAGAGGAGAAACACCATGGCAAAAAGAACCGACATCAAGAAAATTCTCATCATTGGCTCCGGCCCCATCGTCATCGGTCAGGCTGCTGAGTTTGACTACGCCGGGACGCAGGCCTGTCTTGCTCTGAAAGAAGAGGGCTACGAGGTGGTGCTGTGCAACTCCAACCCCGCCACCATCATGACCGACACCATCATCGCCGACAAGGTCTACATGGAGCCGCTGACCCTGGAATATATCGCCAAGATCATCCGCTACGAGCGTCCCGACGCCATCATCCCCGGCATCGGCGGTCAGACAGGTCTGAATCTGGCCATGCAGCTGGAAAAGAAGGGCATTCTCCGGGAATGCCGGGTCAGGCTGCTGGGCACCTCCAGCGAGTCCATTGAGCGCGCCGAGGATCGGGAGCTTTTTAAGGAGCTATGCCAGTCCATCGGCGAGCCGGTCATCCCCTCCGAAATTTCCTATTCCCTGGAGGAGGCCAAGGAGGCCGCCAAGCGCATCGGCTATCCTGTGGTGCTTCGTCCCGCCTTTACTCTCGGCGGCACCGGCGGCGGCTTTGCTTACAATGAAGACGAGCTGGTGGAGATTGGTCTCAACGCCTTCGCCCTCTCCCCTGTCCATCAGGTTCTGGTGGAAAAGTCCGTCAAGGGCTACAAGGAGATCGAATTCGAGGTCATGCGGGACTCCAATGACCATGCCATCACCATCTGCGGCATGGAGAACATCGACCCCGTGGGCGTCCACACCGGCGACAGCATGGTGGTCGCCCCCATCATGACCCTCAGCGACCACGACATGAAGATGCTCAACGACTCCGCCATCAAGATCATCCGGGCGCTGAAGGTGGAGGGCGGCTGCAACGTTCAGTTTGCTCTCGACCCCAATTCCTCCAGATACTATCTCATCGAGGTCAACCCCCGTGTCTCCCGTTCCTCCGCGCTGGCCTCCAAGGCCTCCGGCTACCCCATTGCCCGGGTCACCGCGAAAATCGCCGTGGGCATGGCGCTGGAGGACATCAAAATTGCCAACACCAACGCCGCCTTTGAGCCGAAGCTGGACTACGTCATCACCAAGCTGCCCCGGTTCCCCTTCGACAAGTTCACCTCCGCCATCAACATTCTGGGCACCCAGATGATGGCCACCGGCGAGGTCATGGGCATCGGCTCCAATCTGGAGGAATCCCTGCTCAAGGGCATCCGCTCTCTGGAGGTAGGCGCGAACCACATCTACCATCACAAATTCGACGACATGACCACGGAGGAGCTGCTGGACTATATCAGCGTGTTCCGCTCCGACAACATTTTCGCCATTGCGGAAATGGTCTACCGGGGTGTCACCGTGGAACAGATTCATGAAATTACAGCCATCGACGTGTATTTCCTGAACGCCATCAAGCGCATTGTGGATATGGAGGAATACCTGAAACTCCACGTCAAAGAGCCGGAAGCCCTTCTGGACGCGAAGAAGATGGGCTTCAGCGATAAATATGTGAGCAGGCTCTGGAAATGCTCCGAGACGGACGTGTCCGATTTCCGCAGAGGACACGGTATGTTCCCGGCCTTCCGTATGGTGGACACCTGCCACACCGGCGCGTATATCCCCTACTTCTACTCCTCCTACACCGGCGGGAACGTCTCCCGGCTGACGAACAAAAAGAAGATCGTGGTACTGGGCGCAGGCCCCATCCGCATCGGTCAGGGCGTGGAATTCGACTACTCCACCGTCCACGCCGTCATGACCATCAAAAAGGCGGGCTACGAGGCCATCATCATCAACAATAACCCCGAGACCGTCTCCACCGACTACACCACCGCCGACAAGCTGTATTTTGAGCCTTTGACTCCCGAGGATGTGATGAACATCATCGATTTTGAAAAGCCCGACGGCGTGATTGCGTCTCTGGGCGGCCAGACCGCCATCAATCTGGCCCAGCCCCTCCATGACCGGGGCGTGAAGATCATCGGCACCGGCTGCGAGGCCATCGACAGAGCCGAAAACCGAGACGCCTTTGAAAAGCTCCTGAAGGAGCTGAACATCCCCCAGCCCAAGGGCAGAGCCGTCACCAAAATCGAGGACGGTCTCGCGGCGGCGAATGAGATCGGCTACCCCGTGCTGGTACGTCCCAGCTTCGTGCTGGGCGGCCGCGCCATGCAGATCGTGGCAAACGAGACCCAGCTGCGCCATTACCTGAAAAGCGCCGTGGAGATTGACGAGGACAAGCCCGTTCTGGTGGACAAATACATTCAGGGCCGTGAAGTGGAGATCGACGCCATCTGCGACGGCCGGGACGTGTTCGTCCCCGGCATCATGGAACTGGTGGAACGCACCGGCGTCCACTCCGGCGACTCCATCTCCGTCTACCCCTCCTTCTCCATCTCCGACAAGGTCAAGGGCATCATCCTGCAATACGCCAAGAAGCTGGGTCTGGGCATCGGCATTGTCGGCCTGTTCAATGTGCAGTTCATCGTAGACCCCGAGGACAACGTGTCCGTCATCGAGGTCAACCCCCGTTCCTCCCGCACGGTACCCTTCCTGAGCAAGGCCACGGGCTACAGCCTTGCGGACATCGCCACCGACGTGATTCTGGGTCTGAGCCTGAAGGAGCAGGGCTTCTTCGACATCTACCCCGCCGAAAAGGAACGCTGGTACGTCAAAGCGCCAGTGTTCTCCTTCAATAAAATTCGCGGTCTGGACGCCTATCTGACTCCCGAAATGAAGTCCACCGGCGAGGCCATCGGCTATGACCGCACCATGACCCGTGCCCTGTACAAGGCGCTGCAGGCCTCCGGCATGAAGCTGCAGAACTACGGCACCGTGCTTGCCACCATCGCCGACCGGGACAAGGAGGAAGCGCTGCCCCTGATCCGCCGGTTCTACCGTCTGGGCTTCAACATCGAGGCCACCGCCGGAACTGCCACATTCCTGAAGGAAAACGGCATCCTGTCTCTTATACACATCTGACGCTGCCGACGATCTTACGCGT
>ERZ1026997.195-NODE-195-length-29993-cov-14.237791_pt1 | contig 29993 bp, 15 predicted proteins | sample MGYA00519289_ERZ1026997 | MGnify/ENA primary metagenome ERZ1026997 (study PRJEB26926, sample SAMN06164455) | human gut metagenome | biome: ENVO:00009003; feature: ENVO:2100002; material: ENVO:00002003 | host: Homo sapiens | place: USA | collected 2012 ... | reverse complement strand
TCTCTCTACTGATGCAGGACTACATAATGGCAGTGTATGGTCACATTGTATGTGGTTGAAAACAATCGTCTCAAAAGCACATTACAACGGACTGACACCGAGAAATCCATTTGCTCAATATCGGGTAAATCAGAATATCAAAGAGCGACAATATCTTACAGAAGATGAAATCAAGGCTGTAATGACACACGAGTTTGCAGATAAGAAGTTGGCTTATATCCGAGACCTATTCGTGTTTGCAAGTTTTACAGCCTTGTCATTCGTGGATATTAAGGAACTGACTACCGATGATATTGTAGAGATTAACGGAGAGAAATGGATTCTATCCAAGCGACACAAGACAAAGGTCAATTTCCAAGTAAAGTTGTTGGATATTCCATTGCAGATAATCAAGCGTTACGAGAAATTTCAAGAGGACAAATTGGTGTTCCCTAATCTGAACTATTGGAACATCTGTAAACCACTGAAAAGGATGATAAAAGAGTGTGGAATTTCTAAGGATATTTCATTCCATTGCACACGCCATGGGTTCGCGACCTTGGCTCTGAGCAAGGGTGTTCCTATTGAAAGTGTAAGCCGAGTGTTGGGGCATACGAACATTACCACGACACAGCGATATGCGAAGATTACCACCGAAAAAATCGACAAGGATTTGACGATGTTCGGCAACAGACTTAATCAATCGTTTAGTGAAATCTCAATAGCAATGTAACTATGGAACGAGCAATTATAACAATCAGAGAAAGTGGCAGAGTGAATATCCCAAGCGGTAATGTTTGGATGTCCGAAATGGAATTGGTGGAGTTGTTCGGGGTAATAGCCCCGACACTTCGAGCCGCTATTAGAGCAATATACAAGAGTGGAATGCTTTGCCCTGTAAGCACCCAACGATGCGATTTGGCTACACCTACAAGTTGGGCAACATTCTATAATCTCGAAATGGTCATTGCTCTTGCATTTAGATTGAACACATACGAGGCAAGCAAAATAAGGCAAAAGGTGTTGGAGAGTCTATGCCAGCGAAAAGAGAGCGGAATCAACCTATTCATATCGTTAGGATGCCAAACCCCAATGAACAGAATATTATCATAATTCAATAGGCAAAAGGCATTTAAGTCCGCTCATGTTACATTACAACCAGAAAACTTTTATACCTTTGCATAAGGTTTAAGCAATAAAGAGATATGACTATGAAGGATTTAACCGTTTCAAGGCCATTCAGCGAAGATGAGTATAACGAATTACTGCGACAGGCTGTCGCAGTAATCGAGACTTCTCGATTACAGATAGCAAAGCAACTGAATACGGTTGCTATGTCTTCCTATTGGGAGATAGGCAAGTTGTTGGAAGAAAAGAAAATTGACAGCAAGCACGGTGATGGCATTGTCAAAAGATTGTCGGTTGATTTGAAGTCTAAATATCCCGATATGGGTTTATCTCCAAGAAACCTATGGGATATGAAAAAGTTTTATCTCCGTTATAATGAAAGAGATACAAAACTGCGACAGGCTGTCGCAGTTTTGCCGTGGAGCCATAATTTGCTTCTGATGAGCCACAATCTGTCTCCTGAGCATATCGTATTTTATTCCAATGAAGTAGTCTCTAAAGGTTGGTCACGTGATATGTTGCGCCACGCACTTAAATCTGAATATCATCTTTCAATACAAGCTGTAGAGAAGTCCAACAACTTTGACACTACATTGCCTGCTCCGCAGGCTGATTACGCCAATGAAGTGTTCCGTAGCAGTTATAATCTCGGATTCATTGACGCAGTTGAACCATTGAAGGAATTGGAGTTAGAACGCCGTCTTGTTCAGAAAATCACGACCTTTATAATGGAATTGGGTAGCGGTTTCAGTTTTATCGGCAATCAACATACACTGACCTGTAACGACAAGGAGTATCGTGTTGATTTGCTCTTTTTCCATCGCCGCCTCCGTTCTATGGTAGCTATTGAACTGAAGATTGGGGAGTTCAAGCCTGAATATGTGGGTAAGATGAATTTCTATCTTTCCCTGCTGGATAAGTTGGAAAAGGCTCCCGATGAAAATCCATCTATAGGTATCATCCTTTGTGCCGAAAAAGACCATTTAGAAGTCGAATTGGCTCTGCAAGATGTTAACAAGCCAATAGGAATAGCTGAATATCAATATCTGTTGCCAAAGCAAGAGTTACAAGATTTGGTAACTGATGAAATCAAGAAAGCAAGGTAACTAACTATATAAAGACGATTGCTATTAAAGTAATCGTCTTTATCGTATAGACTTTGATAATACTTAATATATCCGAAATGGAAGGACTAACATTCCATTTGAAAGATAATAAGACGGGCTAAAACTTCCGCTTCCTCTCCATTTGAAAATGATGTCATTATTTACCCCTATCAATGATGTATATTTATTAAACTCATTCTCATCAACTTTTATATTGTCGAAAAGTAGAAAGTAATCTCCAGCTTTCAACGAAAAGTCATATCCAAAGGTCAAACGTGGATTACACATTCTCCAAGGCTTGAATTTATCTATCCTGATTGGATTAACTTTCCCCACTTCGTACAATGAAACCCTAACATACCCTTTCCCCATTTTTGAAAGTTCTATATTTATCAAGAACTGGTCATGGCCATAATCATATACGGTTTCATTTGACTCTGTTAATATTAGCGGATAGTCGTTCTTCTCTTTTGTGAGAGTGACTTTGTTTTCATCGGACCTATAGAATAGGTGTATCTGTTCCAATACAAACGATTTATTGAATATTTTAGTCGGTATATTGTAATGAAAACCTTTAATTGGGAATGGTAATAATCCAACATTTCTGTCCTTTTCAATATTATCATACCCATTATTATTAGATGATGATACAATCTCTTTGTAAATTATTTTATTTTGTATTCTCATATACGAACCACTTTATATTTATATCGGAATCATCTGTTTATTGTATCTTCTCCATTCTGGATTATTGAGATATAGATGAAGATGTTTTTGTGGTATGAAGATGTTACATTTATTTGAGATACCCAAAATGTTTATCTTGGGAGGGTGTTCTGCGTATAAGTACAGATTTTCGAGATTAGAGTCAAAAGCCTCTTTCCCGATCTTAACAACATTTGCTGGAATTGAAATAGTTTTTAATTTAAGGCACATAGTAAAGACATTGTTACCTAACTTCTTAAGTGAAAAAGGTAAATGTATCTCTGTTAAATTAAGATTATATGCAAAAGCCCAATTCCCTATTTTTGAAATACCCTCTTCTACTTTGTAATGCTCAAGGCCTCCAATATATGTTGTTGGTCCATACAATTCTTCTATGATCTTGCTATCATATCTTGGACCTGACAATTCTTTGAAGATTTGAGAATTAGGAAATTCAGATAGTCCAAAATCCGAGTTCTCAAAAAATGAACTTCCATAACTATTATACCCATCGCATCCATCTAAATAATCAAGATAGCGTTTCATATGTAGCATTCCATATTCATCGTAATATTGATTATTTCTAATATATGCTTGATTGTTATGATTTCCAGAGAATCTACTTATTATATTATATATCAGTTTGAGAAGTTTATTCATTCTTGCTATTTAATGAGTTAAATTATTAAAAAAGAATTCAACAATAAGATTAATAAGATGTTTGCCATTTTGAATATCATAAGAATGGGGGCCAGGTGCTAAAATTAAATCAACCTTTTTGCCATACTTGATACCTTCATTGTATGCTCTAACGGACTGACCAAACCATACGCTTGTATCGTCAATTGTATGTACAAGCAATACTGGAACTTCCCATCTACGAATGTAATTATATGGAGAAATGTCTTTTGTCTTTTGTAAAAAATCTTCGTTCCCAGCATAGTAATCCATGACATCCGAAGGATTTCCATAACATTCATATGGATAACGTTCTAAATCAGACATTCCGCAATGGGAAACAATAGCCTTGAATTTACAAGTCTCATTATGTTTACCAGCAATCAGCAGGCTTGAGAATCCGCCATATGACGCGCCATAGATTCCAATTCTATTGATATCCATAACCTTTGAATATTCCGTTGTAGCGAACACGACTCCTCTAAGAATGTCATCAACATCAATTGTTCCCACATTGTTATTAATCCCATTGGTCCACTCAGGACTGATTCCAATAATACCTCTTCTTAATGGAATTATTACAAAGAACCCCTCTTGTCTAAATCTTTCATAAATGGAACAGGAATCTGCGAAATTGGGTATTGGGATATTCGGTCCGCCAAGACAAACCACAATAGCTGGCGATATCCGTTCCTTTGCAACAGACTCTATTACACAGACATATAAATCTTCATCATTGCAAACTTTATGAAAGTGAATATAAGAAGCTGTATTATCAGCAATTACCTTACTGATGCAACGACATGTAGATTCCCGTAAATTTGAACTGTCAATATATATACTGCCATCAATAAGATTATATGAGTATAATTTCATGTCTGCAGCACTGCTGTAAGATTTACTCCGCCATTTTAAGAAAACATCTGCTCCAATTTGGCTAAAGGACAAATTCCCATTAATTCCTAAATTAAATACTTGTTGTGGCTCATAGCTGTCGAAAACATTATTTCCTCTATTTAGGAATACTGCTTCGTTCTTGTCGCTTATAGGAATTGAGTAGAGATATATGGTATACAATTCTTCTTTGTCTGAACTACATGGAGATGTGTATGCTACATAATATGTCTGGTTTGATTCACAATAAAAGTCAGCACATTCTATTATTTTCTTATGTAGAGATAATACATTGCCATTTCCTAAATCCCATCCTTGAACAAGATGCGTTTGTTTGTCTTTTTCCGATTTCAATATTATTTCTTCACCTTTTGAGTGATAGAACCCATATTCATCACACCGCATTTGTTTTATTATAGACGGAGTAAAATCATATTTAAAAACGCCAAATTCTTGATTTGGCGTTAATGGGTATGGAATAAAGATTTTACGTTTCATCTTATGTTCAAAATTTACTTTAGAGATTTTTACTTACTGATTCATAAATTGCATTATACAACTTCTCCTTTTTATTCATCATCATTAGTTTCCTAAATATTGAGCAGCGTTTAACCTTTATCGATTCAGGGATATTATCTTTCATCTCATAAGCCTTTGTCCCCTGTCTTGGACTGAATTTATTAATATTTATATGATCAAAATTGCACCGTATAAGACAGTCAATGGTATCTAACACATCTGCTTCGGTCTCATTAGGGAAACCGACCAAAATCTGAGTGTGTTTGTTGACCTTGTATCCCTCTTTATTCATATCTTCCATACATTGAATGAATGGTTCAATGTTCGGATTACGGTTCATCGCTTTCAGGACACTTGGACTTGCAGACTGAATCGCACAACAGAAGTAATTTATAAAACCAGTTGCAAAATATGGTTTAAATTCATTGTAATGCTTTACAAATACATCAGGATGTATATAACGGATCGCAATTGATATATTTGGTGCAAAGGAGTGAATCTCATTCAATAGTGTAATGATATTTTCACCAAAGTCTGAACCATAGCAACCAACTTCATCGCCTACCATCATAAAGTTCTTATACCCAGCTTCTACACCCTCTTTAAACTGTCTGATTACAAGCTCCTTTGAGACGCTTCTAAAATTGCCAATAGCCAATTTTGTCGCGCAATAGCTACAATTCCCGGGACAGCCATATGATACCTTGATCTGGTACACATCCTTATCCTGCCAAATGTATTTTCGGAGGGTACACAGGTCGTATTGTTCCTTACAATTGCCTGTACCGCATAATTCATCTATTTTTAGCAACACTCTCTCCTCTTCATTGGGGATCCACTCATTTAGCTTGGCATCCAATGTCGGGTGGATATTATAATACACCTCACTTAATGGTGTCGTAGCTCCAATCAGTTCATTCAATCTATCCAACTGCTGATAGGTTAATAATAATGCAGATGGAGAGACCTCCAAAATACGTTTCTGCGCAAATGCTGGCAGACAGCCTCCAATGACGAACTTGGCCGATTGACTTCTATTCCTTTCGATATTATCAATTATTTCTATCGCTTGATTTTCTTCATTATGAGTAACACCGCAACATGTCATTACAACAATATCTGCATCCTGTACACACATAATACGCTCCCATGAGTTAACCTGAAAGAACTTGGCAATCCTTTCTGTTTCGTGCTTAAGTACTGCACAGCCATTTGATGTTATATATACTTTCATAACAGTTTGTTTGTATTTACGAACAATATTGTTTCAACAATCAGTTCGATTGCAGATTCAACATCCCTTAAATCACACATTTCGACTTGAGTATGCATATATCTATTGGGAATACTCAACAACAAGGTCTTGACTCCTTTGCTGGAAACTTGAAGTGAAGCAGTATTCGTACCTCCAGTAGATATGGAATTTGCATTAAGTTGAACATCTACGCCGGCATCCTTAGCAACACTCCTTGCAATATTCACCATTTCCCTATTACAATCCGTATTGCAATTTATTACAGGACCTCGTCCCAATGCAATGTCTCCATATTTCTTTTTGCTGATATTGGGAACATCTGTTGCAAAGCCGACATCAACAGATATGGACATCTGTGGTTCAATATTGCCAACACAGACTTTTGCACCCTTACAACCGACCTCTTCCTGAACTGTTGCTACAGCACAGACACCTATATGTAAATTTTCTTTTGATAACCGTCTGATTGCTTCCGCAATAACAAATACCCCAATCTTATCATCCAATCCTTTGGATACGATACGGTTTTCATCAATAAAAAAGTAATTTGGACGGAACGATACGACATCTCCAACCGAAATCATTTCCAAGACATTTTCCTTGCTTAATCCCGTGTCAATCCATAACTCTTCCAACTCTACCACTTTTGCCCTTTCGTCGGATTTCTGAACATGGATAGGTCTTTTGCCGATAACACCTGGAACCACTTTATTATCCGACGTATGAATTTCAACTATTGAACCAGGTAATGTTGCACAATCAATTCCTCCATTTTGACGGACATACAAAAAACCCATATCATCAATATAAGTTACTTGAAAGCCAATCTCATCAATATGCGCTTCAATAAGAATCCGTTTGCTTGATGATGGATTCAAAACAGCATAACAATTATTGAGACTATCTCTGAAAACTTTTGAGAATGGCTTAACATACTCTTCGTACAGCACCAAAGCATCTTCCTCAAATCCAGAAACACTATATGAATTCATCAGTTTCTCAAGAAAGAGCCTTTCTTCTAATATCTTTTTCATCTGACGACAAACCTGATTATGATTAATTAATTTCTTAACTTCGCATATAAGCACTCAAAGCCCTATGGAGAGTATACATATCAGACAATGATGTTGTTTCTTTTATTGAGTGTCCAGCCCAGGTCGCAACTCCTATGTCGACACATTTAATCGGAGCCCCCATCGCAGCAATAGTTGAAAGTGTATTTCCACCTGTTACATCATTGTTACTCATCTGATATTGATATGGGATATTTTCTTTTTGAAACAAAGAAACCATTATAGCCTCACTCTCGGCATCAGTAGCATAACGAAGACGAGTATCGGTTTTAATAACGGGTCCCTTACACATGATGGGACGATTAGTAGTATCACTCAGTTCTGGATGGTTCGGGTGTACGGACGATGCAAAATCCAAACTAACGCAAAAACTGTTTTCCATACATTGTGATGTTTTATAGATTTCATGTCCCATAGCTTTGAGAATTCTCTCTACAACACTATGGTATATATTAGAAGCTGCGCCCTGCTTTGAAATGCTGCCACATTCTTCATTGTCCCATATAGCAAGCGACAAGGTTTTTTTTTGCAGTTTTGCATTTATTATAGACATAAGCCCTGCATAAACATATGCAACGCAATCTATTCTAGAAGACAACAAGAAATCCTTATTTTGTCCTACTATTGTCGCTTTGTCAGTGTTATAAAAACAGAGCTCCATACTTAAGATATCCTCAGGTAATACACTCAAAGACTCTGCGACAAGAGTATGGACAAAGTTCTGGTAGGCGTCTCTGTCTATTGTTCCGACAATCGGCATCATGTCATATTGCGCACTGATTCCGCCTCCCTCTTTGCCTGTTTTTTTACTATGAAAGGGTGTGGAAGGTATTACAGCTATCGGTTCATTGATTTTTACAGTTTTCTCTATAGGACTGTATATGTCATCGCTTTTTATGAATACGCGTCCAGCTATTGATAATGGTCTATCAAACCATGTGGAAAGTTGCGGTCCACCATAGGGCTCAATATTTATTTTAACGAGACCGCCTTCTGCATACACTTCTGGTAATGACTTCAAATGCAAACATGGAAAGTCACTATGGGCTGCTATGACTTTCAATCCATTATCAGGCAAATCCTCGCCAATGGCAAATGCAAATAACGTGGAGTTGTTCTTAGTAACATACACTTTATCTCCTGGATATAAGGCTGGGAACTCTTTACATAGGTCCAATTTCTTAAATCCTGCATTATCAAGAATGGAAGATGTGTTTTTTACTACCAAATACTTGGATGGGGAATTATCCAACATCTTCATTAGGCCTGCAATATATTCGTTATAATCCATGTGTCACCGTTTTATATATCGTAATGTTTTAATATAAACCTTTCTAGAAAATATCGCATTGAAACGCAATATGCACAACGTGCATCTTCATCCATGGTGCAATTATCAGTATAACATCCTCCCGCACAATGCCATTTGCATGCACAAGACTTACATCTATCAAACTTATGCTGATTATAGCCCAGAATCTCTGTTAATTTATCTTCATCAATTATGATTTCACCATTTTCACGGACATTGCCAAAAATAAACTTATCATACAAAACATCCTTACTCGATGAGACGCAATGACATATAGACAAAGTCCCCTCTGCTGTCAAAACGAACTTTCCAGGACAATATCTGTCTGCAAGGCATATTACGGCATTCCAATAAGGACAAATAAGGTATATGCCTTTTTCTTTCGCAATTTCTTGTGCTTCAAAGAAGTTATCTACGAACTGTTTATAATATAGTTTTCTGCTTTCAATAGTCGGGAAATAACTGTCCGAAATTAAGGATTTGAACGAGACCTTTTTCACTAACGGCATTACATCGGCCATATGATGTATCATTTCATCCATCCTGTTTACATTTTCATTCGTAATTACAGTATTTAATGCCACATCTAAACCATACTCAGCAAACTTGTTGATATTATTCTTCACAAGTTCATAATTCCCGCGCTGTTTGTTCTGTATATCCTCAAGTATATCAAATGAAACAGATAGGCTGATGTTGTTTGACTTGCAATAATGCATAATCTCCTCGGAGATGATGGAGCCATTAGTCACCAATGATACTGGCAATTCTTTTCCTCTATCTGCATTCTTACGATACGCATAGTCCAATGCTGGCTTCAGCACTCCCCAAGATAGTAATGGTTCCCCACCACCCAAAACAGATATGGTCAAACGTTCATTGACCGCTCTTTGGGTATCTAAGAAATAATCAAGAGCCGAATACAATTTATTGATAGATATCTCCATACCTGAGCGTCCATGCGCGGAGTAACAATAGCTACAGTGAAAGTTGCATTTGTTATTGGGCAGTATCATCATATTAAGAAGTCCTCTTTCATCCTTTGATGTATAATACACCTTTTTTATCGGGTCATTCAAGTGCTGCAATATGATATCCACCTTGTCTTTATGCTTATACTCTCTGCCCTCTATTGCATTTCGCAATTCATCAATGACTTCCAACGGCACTATTTGTGCATAACCGACCAATGGCAGGTAAATGATCCAGTTCCCTACATGTTTACCATAAGTGATTTCAATAGGATAAATATCCTTGCAAGTTAATGATAACGTTTCCATAATTAATTGATAATTTCTCCATTAATATCCTTTCCTCTCACACCAGTAATCTTGACATTGTAGAAGTCACCAATATTCAAGCCGAGATTGGATGACACATATATCTTAGGATCAGCCATTGGAGTACTATGTTCTCCTCGTCCAATATAATACTCTCCATACTTCTCATCTATAATAACTCTCTCGAACGTTCCAACTAAAGAATCATTCAGGCTCTCATAGATTGAACTCTGCAAAGACATAAGTGACAACGCTCTTTCAATCTTAACACTTTGAGGAATATTATCCACATAATTCTTATCACAATATGTACCCGATTGGTGCGAATAGGCAAATACGCCCATGCGCTCAAAACGCTGTTCTTTGACAAATTCATACAATTCATCAAAATCTGATTGTGTTTCACCTGGATGTCCCGTCATTACAGTCGTACGAAGATAAATACCGGGAACCCTATCTCTGATAATGGCAATCAATTCTGTCAATTGCTCCTTTGTCATATTTCTCCGCATCAACTTCAACATTTTGGTATTGCAATGTTGAATAGCCATATCCAAATAGTTGCAAACATTTTCTCGTTGCCGTATAGTATCCAACAGATCCAATGGAAAACCTACTGGATAGGCGTAATGCAGTCTAATCCACTCTACACCATCTATATCAGCAATTCTGTTCACTAGTTCTGCGATTCGCTTCTCTTTATATATATCTAAACCATAGGCCGTAAGATTCTGCGCAACAAATTGAAGCTCTTTTACTCCATTCTTAACCAAATACCTTGCTTCGTTCACCAGTTCCTTAATGTCATACGATGTCAGCGGACCATTTATTTTAGGTTTAATACAGTATGAACAGGGCGAATTACATCCTTCTGAAATTTTAAGATACGCATAATGGATAGGAGTTGTCAAGGTTCGTTCATGCGTAATCAGAGACTTACTTCCTAACTCAACCAATATGTTTCCCCAATCGAAATTACCATATATTCTATCCACTTCAGGAATATCTATCCTTAACTTTTCGCCACGTTTTTGGGAATAGCAGCCCATTACCCAAAGTTCTTTAATTTTACACTCCGACTTTCTCTTCGCATACAGTTTGAGTAATTGCAGAGAATCACTATCCGCATTCCCGATAAACCCGCAAGTATTTATTATGGCTATATCAAAAAGAGAATTACTCTCACCAAACACGACATCGTGCCCAGCCATCAATAATTGCTTCATCAGTTTCTCGCAATCAACAAGATTCTTGAAACAGCCTATATTAATAACATTGATTCTCATCAGCAACAAGATTGTCTATTTGCACAATGCCCATAAAGATATTTGGGCGAAACACTATCTACTACCACCTTAACGCACTGATTTATCTCTATGTCATCAGCAGCAATAATGACAGTACGATGATTCATATCCCTACCAAATGATTGATTCAGACTATTCTTTCCCTCCACAATCACATCTAGCTGTTTGCCTATCAGTTCCTGCATCTTATCCAATTTGATGGAATCGTTAAGTTCTTTGATAATCTCGTATCGTTTTTGCTTTTCTTCCTCACAAACATCATCTACATAGATTCTTGAGGCTATAGTCTTTGAACGCATTGAAAAACGGAATACATTGATATCATCGAATTGCAGGAGCTTGACAAGTTCAACCGTTCTCTGAAAATCCTTCCATGTCTCACCACAGAATCCCACCATTATATCTGTTATGATAGATATATCTGGAATCATAGAACGGATACGCTTTACTCTTTTTATAAACATGTCGGCAGTGTATCCTCTATTCATCCGCTTCAACACCTCATCTGATGCAGATTGAATTGGCAGATGGAGCACATGCATTATATTGGGATAATCCAAAATTGTTTGAACGATGTCGTCTGATAGATACGAAGGATGAGAAGAGAGAAACTTGATTCTTAAATTCGGGCATGTCTCGGCCACCATTCCAAGAAGCATAGCGAAGTCATATACCTTCCCGTCAGAAGCATCCAACCATTTATATTTATCAATCAAGTGTCCAACCAAAGTAAGTTCCTTGTACCCCTTGTCTGCAATATCGAGAGCTTCGCCAATAATGGATTTTACACTCCTGCAGTGTTCTTTCCCTCTCGTTATCGGCTCTATGCAATATGAACAATTCTGATTACACCCTTTCATTACATTAATGGCAGCAGTGGTAGCATCTTCAATCTCCCGAATGGGCAATATATCCTCATACAATTCATCATTGTCGTCAACAACTGCAATCAGATGATTGTCACCCTTGCCAACTTTATCTAATAAAGAAGGCAGTGCCCTATAACAATTCGGATTAGCAATGATGTTCACATATGGATATTTTTCAAAGAGGGTCTGTTCAAGCAATGATGCGAAGCATCCTGTAATAACTATTGTTTTTCTTTTAATGTCATCTTCAGCCCCAAAATATGCCAACCGTTCATATATTTTATTGTGCCCATCCTCTCTTACCGAACACGAATTGAGGATAACTATATCCGAAGAACTGATATCTTCAGTATATTGATATCCATCATTAGACAATATTGCTATAATGACTTCGCTATCGCAAATATTCATTCTGCAACCATATGTTTCAATATAGAAGGTTTTCATCATTTCTGCTGTGACGATTTCAAGAACATTTCGTATCTCAATTCCATTAACTCTTCCATATGTGTTTTCTCTGGGCAACAATGATTGATACTGATACCTTCATATTTATTGCGCATTCGGGTCAAAGGACAACCACCTCCGCATAGTGTGATAAACTCACAACTCAAGCATTTAGGATCAAAAGTATAGTCTGCACCAGTCAGATATTTTGAGAATTTAACCATGTCAAATGTTCCGTCATTAACGTTCCCAATGGTCTCTTTTGCATTCCCAACCATTCGCCAGCATTTGTATATCTCGCCTTCTGGTCCAATGACAAAAGCAAAATATTTGCTTGCAACGCAGCTATGTCTTCTGTATTTGGGCAAGAATGACTTTATTTCTATTCCATATTTGTCAAAAATATCCAGGACAAACTGGGCTTTATAACCGCCCTCACTAATATTATGTTCTGGCGACACACACTCTGACGAAAGCAGATCCGAAACAAATCCTGGATACATTGTAACCCTGCTATCGTTTATTTCAGACTTGAAACTACGATAAAAGGTATTATAATCATCTTTATTTCGTCGATCTATATTTGTCCTAATGTCTACGGTAATCTCCTTGTTTACCTCTAACAGATATTTGAGATTCTCCATAATAGTTCTGTATGTTGCCTGTCCGCCAAGTAAAGCTCTTCGCTGATTATGTATTTGTTCAGAACCATCAAAAGTAATCTGTATATTCCTTATTGATAGGCCTTTCATCTTCTCAGCCTTATCTTTTGTAAGCAGATAGCCATTAGAGACAATTTTTGCAGAATATTCAATACCTAACTGCTGGAACTTTTTTGTAAGTCTTACGATGGAATCAAAATTCAACAATGGCTCACCTCCATACCAAACAACACTTAATCTCTTCAGATTTGAATTGGATTTTACAAAACGGACAATTGCATCTTCAGTCTGTTCCGACATAGCAATATTTGGGCGATCTTGCTCATAACAATATATACATCCGAAATTACATCCTCGGGTTGGCAAAATGGTAAGCGCCATATCCGATGAGTTATACCTATTTTTCAGTATGTCAGCCAGATAAACATTCAAATCATCTTCTTGATTCTCCACGATTATACGTGCTTTAAGCAAGAAGTTGCTATTGCTGAAATCTTTGTAACTGTCTGGGTTTTCTTTAAGTTCCAACCACGTATTTATGTCATTCTCCAATATTCTGATGAATGCCAATGACATTGTATTGAACAACAAGTATCCATACTTATTGGATTTTGACAGGATATTATATTTTGACCAAAACATTTCTTATACTTTTTATTTATCTGATAATACGGAATGAGGGCGACCCTTGCAGGCCACCCTCATTCCTTCTTGATTAAAGGCTGAGGTCACCCCAACACATGTCACATGGTCCACTCTCGCAGAAATTGCTGTAACCAAATACAGAATTAGCATCCTGAGCAGCTGCTACAACTTGAAAATTAATAGCTTTCATATCGTACAGATATTAAATTGTTCCTACTCGTTTAAGGCTTTTCGGATTCCGCCTATACTTATTTTTTAATTATTTATTCAGAATGGCGTATAAGATTGAACCTATTAATGCTAGTAATCCAATAATGCCTTTACCTCGTTCAGAGAGATACTCTTTAGTCCCATCATCGTAGTAGAACACCTGACAAAAGATTTATTATACAGGCTCTAATTTATGGTTCTTCTTGATCTTAATGATTAAGAATGTGATGACATATCTGACCACATCTTTTGCAACGTGTTACGACACCAAGATCAGTATGTTCTGTTATCTCCAGATTGTCATATCCGCACTTGTCACATGTCAAAGTGTATTTGTGTCCGAACTTTCTAACTTCAGTACCGCTACCTATTCCGAAAAGAAGTACAATTGCAAGGCAACCTAAAAATCCTGCTAAAAGTGCCGACCAGAAACCTTCAGATACCCATATACCAACAAATAGAATAAGAACTAATAGGTATGCAATCCAATCGACCGCTTCCCATATTGAGCGTAATGCTCTGCAAATTATGGCTACAACGACAATACTTATTGCCCACCCTATAAATCCCATAATGGTGCTTATTTAAGTTTATTGTTGATTATTTGCATTCTCACTCTTGCTAAATAATGCCTTAAAGCCACTGCCTATAAGACTAAATAAGCCTCCTATGAGTGCAAATACAAGTTTGATTAGCATATTGAATATCCAACCTATAAGTTCAAATATCCAACCAAACATAACATCAATAATGTCTCCATCCTTAGCCATAATCTAACATTTATTTATCTGTTTAACAATGATTTATATTATCTATTACTTTAATTTCTCTTTGCAAGAGAGATTTATATAGCATATTCCTATTGATTACAAGCAGGTTATTTGAATAGGTATAATGTGCTTTGCTCAACAATCCGCCTTTAGCCCTAACAAAATCAGAATCTTGCGTGACATTTTTTTAGTATAATTTGGTGCCATTTGCCGAAAAATGTGTAATTTTGCACAGCTAATAATCTCTCTTGCAAAGAGAAATTAAAGTAATAGATAATATAAATCATTGTTAAACAGATAAATAAATGTTAGATTATGGCTAAGGATGGAGACATTATTGATGTTATGTTTGGTTGGATATTTGAACTTATAGGTTGGATATTCAATATGCTAATCAAACTTGTATTTGCACTCATAGGAGGCTTATTTAGTCTTATAGGCAGTGGCTTTAAGGCATTATTTAGCAAGAGTGAGAATGCAAATAATCAACAATAAACTTAAATAAGCACCATTATGGGATTTATAGGGTGGGCAATAAGTATTGTCGTTGTAGCCATAATTTGCAGAGCATTACGCTCAATATGGGAAGCGGTCGATTGGATTGCATACCTATTAGTTCTTATTCTATTTGTTGGTATATGGGTATCTGAAGGTTTCTGGTCGGCACTTTTAGCAGGATTTTTAGGTTGCCTTGCAATTGTACTTCTTTTCGGAATAGGTAGCGGTACTGAAGTTAGAAAGTTCGGACACAAATACACTTTGACATGTGACAAGTGCGGATATGACAATCTGGAGATAACAGAACATACTGATCTTGGTGTCGTAACACGTTGCAAAAGATGTGGTCAGATATGTCATCACATTCTTAATCATTAAGATCAAGAAGAACCATAAATTAGAGCCTGTATAATAAATCTTTTGTCAGGTGTTCTACTACGATGATGGGACTAAAGAGTATCTCTCTGAACGAGGTAAAGGCATTATTGGATTACTAGCATTAATAGGTTCAATCTTATACGCCATTCTGAATAAATAATTAAAAAATAAGTATAGGCGGAATCCGAAAAGCCTTAAACGAGTAGGAACAATTTAATATCTGTACGATATGAAAGCTATTAATTTTCAAGTTGTAGCAGCTGCTCAGGATGCTAATTCTGTATTTGGTTACAGCAATTTCTGCGAGAGTGGACCATGTGACATGTGTTGGGGTGACCTCAGCCTTTAATCAAGAAGGAATGAGGGTGGCCTGCAAGGGTCGCCCTCATTCCGTATTATCAGATAAATAAAAAGTATAAGAAATGTTTTGGTCAAAATATAATATCCTGTCAAAATCCAATAAGTATGGATACTTGTTGTTCAATACAATGTCATTGGCATTCATCAGAATATTGGAGAATGACATAAATACGTGGTTGGAACTTAAAGAAAACCCAGACAGTTACAAAGATTTCAGCAATAGCAACTTCTTGCTTAAAGCACGTATAATCGTGGAGAATCAAGAAGATGATTTGAATGTTTATCTGGCTGACATACTGAAAAATAGGTATAACTCATCGGATATGGCGCTTACCATTTTGCCAACCCGAGGATGTAATTTCGGATGTATATATTGTTATGAGCAAGATCGCCCAAATATTGCTATGTCGGAACAGACTGAAGATGCAATTGTCCGTTTTGTAAAATCCAATTCAAATCTGAAGAGATTAAGTGTTGTTTGGTATGGAGGTGAGCCATTGTTGAATTTTGATTCCATCGTAAGACTTACAAAAAAGTTCCAGCAGTTAGGTATTGAATATTCTGCAAAAATTGTCTCTAATGGCTATCTGCTTACAAAAGATAAGGCTGAGAAGATGAAAGGCCTATCAATAAGGAATATACAGATTACTTTTGATGGTTCTGAACAAATACATAATCAGCGAAGAGCTTTACTTGGCGGACAGGCAACATACAGAACTATTATGGAGAATCTCAAATATCTGTTAGAGGTAAACAAGGAGATTACCGTAGACATTAGGACAAATATAGATCGACGAAATAAAGATGATTATAATACCTTTTATCGTAGTTTCAAGTCTGAAATAAACGATAGCAGGGTTACAATGTATCCAGGATTTGTTTCGGATCTGCTTTCGTCAGAGTGTGTGTCGCCAGAACATAATATTAGTGAGGGCGGTTATAAAGCCCAGTTTGTCCTGGATATTTTTGACAAATATGGAATAGAAATAAAGTCATTCTTGCCCAAATACAGAAGACATAGCTGCGTTGCAAGCAAATATTTTGCTTTTGTCATTGGACCAGAAGGCGAGATATACAAATGCTGGCGAATGGTTGGGAATGCAAAAGAGACCATTGGGAACGTTAATGACGGAACATTTGACATGGTTAAATTCTCAAAATATCTGACTGGTGCAGACTATACTTTTGATCCTAAATGCTTGAGTTGTGAGTTTATCACACTATGCGGAGGTGGTTGTCCTTTGACCCGAATGCGCAATAAATATGAAGGTATCAGTATCAATCATTGTTGCCCAGAGAAAACACATATGGAAGAGTTAATGGAATTGAGATACGAAATGTTCTTGAAATCGTCACAGCAGAAATGATGAAAACCTTCTATATTGAAACATATGGTTGCAGAATGAATATTTGCGATAGCGAAGTCATTATAGCAATATTGTCTAATGATGGATATCAATATACTGAAGATATCAGTTCTTCGGATATAGTTATCCTCAATTCGTGTTCGGTAAGAGAGGATGGGCACAATAAAATATATGAACGGTTGGCATATTTTGGGGCTGAAGATGACATTAAAAGAAAAACAATAGTTATTACAGGATGCTTCGCATCATTGCTTGAACAGACCCTCTTTGAAAAATATCCATATGTGAACATCATTGCTAATCCGAATTGTTATAGGGCACTGCCTTCTTTATTAGATAAAGTTGGCAAGGGTGACAATCATCTGATTGCAGTTGTTGACGACAATGATGAATTGTATGAGGATATATTGCCCATTCGGGAGATTGAAGATGCTACCACTGCTGCCATTAATGTAATGAAAGGGTGTAATCAGAATTGTTCATATTGCATAGAGCCGATAACGAGAGGGAAAGAACACTGCAGGAGTGTAAAATCCATTATTGGCGAAGCTCTCGATATTGCAGACAAGGGGTACAAGGAACTTACTTTGGTTGGACACTTGATTGATAAATATAAATGGTTGGATGCTTCTGACGGGAAGGTATATGACTTCGCTATGCTTCTTGGAATGGTGGCCGAGACATGCCCGAATTTAAGAATCAAGTTTCTCTCTTCTCATCCTTCGTATCTATCAGACGACATCGTTCAAACAATTTTGGATTATCCCAATATAATGCATGTGCTCCATCTGCCAATTCAATCTGCATCAGATGAGGTGTTGAAGCGGATGAATAGAGGATACACTGCCGACATGTTTATAAAAAGAGTAAAGCGTATCCGTTCTATGATTCCAGATATATCTATCATAACAGATATAATGGTGGGATTCTGTGGTGAGACATGGAAGGATTTTCAGAGAACGGTTGAACTTGTCAAGCTCCTGCAATTCGATGATATCAATGTATTCCGTTTTTCAATGCGTTCAAAGACTATAGCCTCAAGAATCTATGTAGATGATGTTTGTGAGGAAGAAAAGCAAAAACGATACGAGATTATCAAAGAACTTAACGATTCCATCAAATTGGATAAGATGCAGGAACTGATAGGCAAACAGCTAGATGTGATTGTGGAGGGAAAGAATAGTCTGAATCAATCATTTGGTAGGGATATGAATCATCGTACTGTCATTATTGCTGCTGATGACATAGAGATAAATCAGTGCGTTAAGGTGGTAGTAGATAGTGTTTCGCCCAAATATCTTTATGGGCATTGTGCAAATAGACAATCTTGTTGCTGATGAGAATCAATGTTATTAATATAGGCTGTTTCAAGAATCTTGTTGATTGCGAGAAACTGATGAAGCAATTATTGATGGCTGGGCACGATGTCGTGTTTGGTGAGAGTAATTCTCTTTTTGATATAGCCATAATAAATACTTGCGGGTTTATCGGGAATGCGGATAGTGATTCTCTGCAATTACTCAAACTGTATGCGAAGAGAAAGTCGGAGTGTAAAATTAAAGAACTTTGGGTAATGGGCTGCTATTCCCAAAAACGTGGCGAAAAGTTAAGGATAGATATTCCTGAAGTGGATAGAATATATGGTAATTTCGATTGGGGAAACATATTGGTTGAGTTAGGAAGTAAGTCTCTGATTACGCATGAACGAACCTTGACAACTCCTATCCATTATGCGTATCTTAAAATTTCAGAAGGATGTAATTCGCCCTGTTCATACTGTATTAAACCTAAAATAAATGGTCCGCTGACATCGTATGACATTAAGGAACTGGTGAACGAAGCAAGGTATTTGGTTAAGAATGGAGTAAAAGAGCTTCAATTTGTTGCGCAGAATCTTACGGCCTATGGTTTAGATATATATAAAGAGAAGCGAATCGCAGAACTAGTGAACAGAATTGCTGATATAGATGGTGTAGAGTGGATTAGACTGCATTACGCCTATCCAGTAGGTTTTCCATTGGATCTGTTGGATACTATACGGCAACGAGAAAATGTTTGCAACTATTTGGATATGGCTATTCAACATTGCAATACCAAAATGTTGAAGTTGATGCGGAGAAATATGACAAAGGAGCAATTGACAGAATTGATTGCCATTATCAGAGATAGGGTTCCCGGTATTTATCTTCGTACGACTGTAATGACGGGACATCCAGGTGAAACACAATCAGATTTTGATGAATTGTATGAATTTGTCAAAGAACAGCGTTTTGAGCGCATGGGCGTATTTGCCTATTCGCACCAATCGGGTACATATTGTGATAAGAATTATGTGGATAATATTCCTCAAAGTGTTAAGATTGAAAGAGCGTTGTCACTTATGTCTTTGCAGAGTTCAATCTATGAGAGCCTGAATGATTCTTTAGTTGGAACGTTCGAGAGAGTTATTATAGATGAGAAGTATGGAGAGTATTATATTGGACGAGGAGAACATAGTACTCCAATGGCTGATCCTAAGATATATGTGTCATCCAATCTCGGCTTGAATATTGGTGACTTCTACAATGTCAAGATTACTGGTGTGAGAGGAAAGGATATTAATGGAGAAATTATCAATTAATTATGGAAACGTTATCATTAACTTGCAAGGATATTTATCCTATTGAAATCACTTATGGTAAACATGTAGGGAACTGGATCATTTACCTGCCATTGGTCGGTTATGCACAAATAGTGCCGTTGGAAGTCATTGATGAATTGCGAAATGCAATAGAGGGCAGAGAGTATAAGCATAAAGACAAGGTGGATATCATATTGCAGCACTTGAATGACCCGATAAAAAAGGTGTATTATACATCAAAGGATGAAAGAGGACTTCTTAATATGATGATACTGCCCAATAACAAATGCAACTTTCACTGTAGCTATTGTTACTCCGCGCATGGACGCTCAGGTATGGAGATATCTATCAATAAATTGTATTCGGCTCTTGATTATTTCTTAGATACCCAAAGAGCGGTCAATGAACGTTTGACCATATCTGTTTTGGGTGGTGGGGAACCATTACTATCTTGGGGAGTGCTGAAGCCAGCATTGGACTATGCGTATCGTAAGAATGCAGATAGAGGAAAAGAATTGCCAGTATCATTGGTGACTAATGGCTCCATCATCTCCGAGGAGATTATGCATTATTGCAAGTCAAACAACATCAGCCTATCTGTTTCATTTGATATACTTGAGGATATACAGAACAAACAGCGCGGGAATTATGAACTTGTGAAGAATAATATCAACAAGTTTGCTGAGTATGGTTTAGATGTGGCATTAAATACTGTAATTACGAATGAAAATGTAAACAGGATGGATGAAATGATACATCATATGGCCGATGTAATGCCGTTAGTGAAAAAGGTCTCGTTCAAATCCTTAATTTCGGACAGTTATTTCCCGACTATTGAAAGCAGAAAACTATATTATAAACAGTTCGTAGATAACTTCTTTGAAGCACAAGAAATTGCGAAAGAAAAAGGCATATACCTTATTTGTCCTTATTGGAATGCCGTAATATGCCTTGCAGACAGATATTGTCCTGGAAAGTTCGTTTTGACAGCAGAGGGGACTTTGTCTATATGTCATTGCGTCTCATCGAGTAAGGATGTTTTGTATGATAAGTTTATTTTTGGCAATGTCCGTGAAAATGGTGAAATCATAATTGATGAAGATAAATTAACAGAGATTCTGGGCTATAATCAGCATAAGTTTGATAGATGTAAGTCTTGTGCATGCAAATGGCATTGTGCGGGAGGATGTTATACTGATAATTGCACCATGGATGAAGATGCACGTTGTGCATATTGCGTTTCAATGCGATATTTTCTAGAAAGGTTTATATTAAAACATTACGATATATAAAACGGTGACACATGGATTATAACGAATATATTGCAGGCCTAATGAAGATGTTGGATAATTCCCCATCCAAGTATTTGGTAGTAAAAAACACATCTTCCATTCTTGATAATGCAGGATTTAAGAAATTGGACCTATGTAAAGAGTTCCCAGCCTTATATCCAGGAGATAAAGTGTATGTTACTAAGAACAACTCCACGTTATTTGCATTTGCCATTGGCGAGGATTTGCCTGATAATGGATTGAAAGTCATAGCAGCCCATAGTGACTTTCCATGTTTGCATTTGAAGTCATTACCAGAAGTGTATGCAGAAGGCGGTCTCGTTAAAATAAATATTGAGCCCTATGGTGGACCGCAACTTTCCACATGGTTTGATAGACCATTATCAATAGCTGGACGCGTATTCATAAAAAGCGATGACATATACAGTCCTATAGAGAAAACTGTAAAAATCAATGAACCGATAGCTGTAATACCTTCCACACCCTTTCATAGTAAAAAAACAGGCAAAGAGGGAGGCGGAATCAGTGCGCAATATGACATGATGCCGATTGTCGGAACAATAGACAGAGACGCCTACCAGAACTTTGTCCATACTCTTGTCGCAGAGTCTTTGAGTGTATTACCTGAGGATATCTTAAGTATGGAGCTCTGTTTTTATAACACTGACAAAGCGACAATAGTAGGACAAAATAAGGATTTCTTGTTGTCTTCTAGAATAGATTGCGTTGCATATGTTTATGCAGGGCTTATGTCTATAATAAATGCAAAACTGCAAAAAAAAACCTTGTCGCTTGCTATATGGGACAATGAAGAATGTGGCAGCATTTCAAAGCAGGGCGCAGCTTCTAATATATACCATAGTGTTGTAGAGAGAATTCTCAAAGCTATGGGACATGAAATCTATAAAACATCACAATGTATGGAAAACAGTTTTTGCGTTAGTTTGGATTTTGCATCGTCCGTACACCCGAACCATCCAGAACTGAGTGATACTACTAATCGTCCCATCATGTGTAAGGGACCCGTTATTAAAACCGATACTCGTCTTCGTTATGCTACTGATGCCGAGAGTGAGGCTATAATGGTTTCTTTGTTTCAAAAAGAAAATATCCCATATCAATATCAGATGAGTAACAATGATGTAACAGGTGGAAATACACTTTCAACTATTGCTGCGATGGGGGCTCCGATTAAATGTGTCGACATAGGAGTTGCGACCTGGGCTGGACACTCAATAAAAGAAACAACATCATTGTCTGATATGTATACTCTCCATAGGGCTTTGAGTGCTTATATGCGAAGTTAAGAAATTAATTAATCATAATCAGGTTTGTCGTCAGATGAAAAAGATATTAGAAGAAAGGCTCTTTCTTGAGAAACTGATGAATTCATATAGTGTTTCTGGATTTGAGGAAGATGCTTTGGTGCTGTACGAAGAGTATGTTAAGCCATTCTCAAAAGTTTTCAGAGATAGTCTCAATAATTGTTATGCTGTTTTGAATCCATCATCAAGCAAACGGATTCTTATTGAAGCGCATATTGATGAGATTGGCTTTCAAGTAACTTATATTGATGATATGGGTTTTTTGTATGTCCGTCAAAATGGAGGAATTGATTGTGCAACATTACCTGGTTCAATAGTTGAAATTCATACGTCGGATAATAAAGTGGTTCCAGGTGTTATCGGCAAAAGACCTATCCATGTTCAGAAATCCGACGAAAGGGCAAAAGTGGTAGAGTTGGAAGAGTTATGGATTGACACGGGATTAAGCAAGGAAAATGTCTTGGAAATGATTTCGGTTGGAGATGTCGTATCGTTCCGTCCAAATTACTTTTTTATTGATGAAAACCGTATCGTATCCAAAGGATTGGATGATAAGATTGGGGTATTTGTTATTGCGGAAGCAATCAGACGGTTATCAAAAGAAAATTTACATATAGGTGTCTGTGCTGTAGCAACAGTTCAGGAAGAGGTCGGTTGTAAGGGTGCAAAAGTCTGTGTTGGCAATATTGAACCACAGATGTCCATATCTGTTGATGTCGGCTTTGCAACAGATGTTCCCAATATCAGCAAAAAGAAATATGGAGACATTGCATTGGGACGAGGTCCTGTAATAAATTGCAATACGGATTGTAATAGGGAAATGGTGAATATTGCAAGGAGTGTTGCTAAGGATGCCGGCGTAGATGTTCAACTTAATGCAAATTCCATATCTACTGGAGGTACGAATACTGCTTCACTTCAAGTTTCCAGCAAAGGAGTCAAGACCTTGTTGTTGAGTATTCCCAATAGATATATGCATACTCAAGTCGAAATGTGTGATTTAAGGGATGTTGAATCTGCAATCGAACTGATTGTTGAAACAATATTGTTCGTAAATACAAACAAACTGTTATGAAAGTATATATAACATCAAATGGCTGTGCAGTACTTAAGCACGAAACAGAAAGGATTGCCAAGTTCTTTCAGGTTAACTCATGGGAGCGTATTATGTGTGTACAGGATGCAGATATTGTTGTAATGACATGTTGCGGTGTTACTCATAATGAAGAAAATCAAGCGATAGAAATAATTGATAATATCGAAAGGAATAGAAGTCAATCGGCCAAGTTCGTCATTGGAGGCTGTCTGCCAGCATTTGCGCAGAAACGTATTTTGGAGGTCTCTCCATCTGCATTATTATTAACCTATCAGCAGTTGGATAGATTGAATGAACTGATTGGAGCTACGACACCATTAAGTGAGGTGTATTATAATATCCACCCGACATTGGATGCCAAGCTAAATGAGTGGATCCCCAATGAAGAGGAGAGAGTGTTGCTAAAAATAGATGAATTATGCGGTACAGGCAATTGTAAGGAACAATACGACCTGTGTACCCTCCGAAAATACATTTGGCAGGATAAGGATGTGTACCAGATCAAGGTATCATATGGCTGTCCCGGGAATTGTAGCTATTGCGCGACAAAATTGGCTATTGGCAATTTTAGAAGCGTCTCAAAGGAGCTTGTAATCAGACAGTTTAAAGAGGGTGTAGAAGCTGGGTATAAGAACTTTATGATGGTAGGCGATGAAGTTGGTTGCTATGGTTCAGACTTTGGTGAAAATATCATTACACTATTGAATGAGATTCACTCCTTTGCACCAAATATATCAATTGCGATCCGTTATATACATCCTGATGTATTTGTAAAGCATTACAATGAATTTAAACCATATTTTGCAACTGGTTTTATAAATTACTTCTGTTGTGCGATTCAGTCTGCAAGTCCAAGTGTCCTGAAAGCGATGAACCGTAATCCGAACATTGAACCATTCATTCAATGTATGGAAGATATGAATAAAGAGGGATACAAGGTCAACAAACACACTCAGATTTTGGTCGGTTTCCCTAATGAGACCGAAGCAGATGTGTTAGATACCATTGACTGTCTTATACGGTGCAATTTTGATCATATAAATATTAATAAATTCAGTCCAAGACAGGGGACAAAGGCTTATGAGATGAAAGATAATATCCCTGAATCGATAAAGGTTAAACGCTGCTCAATATTTAGGAAACTAATGATGATGAATAAAAAGGAGAAGTTGTATAATGCAATTTATGAATCAGTAAGTAAAAATCTCTAAAGTAAATTTTGAACATAAGATGAAACGTAAAATCTTTATTCCATACCCATTAACGCCAAATCAAGAATTTGGCGTTTTTAAATATGATTTTACTCCGTCTATAATAAAACAAATGCGGTGTGATGAATATGGGTTCTATCACTCAAAAGGTGAAGAAATAATATTGAAATCGGAAAAAGACAAACAAACGCATCTTGTTCAAGGATGGGATTTAGGAAATGGCAATGTATTATCTCTACATAAGAAAATAATAGAATGTGCTGACTTTTATTGTGAATCAAACCAGACATATTATGTAGCATACACATCTCCATGTAGTTCAGACAAAGAAGAATTGTATACCATATATCTCTACTCAATTCCTATAAGCGACAAGAACGAAGCAGTATTCCTAAATAGAGGAAATAATGTTTTCGACAGCTATGAGCCACAACAAGTATTTAATTTAGGAATTAATGGGAATTTGTCCTTTAGCCAAATTGGAGCAGATGTTTTCTTAAAATGGCGGAGTAAATCTTACAGCAGTGCTGCAGACATGAAATTATACTCATATAATCTTATTGATGGCAGTATATATATTGACAGTTCAAATTTACGGGAATCTACATGTCGTTGCATCAGTAAGGTAATTGCTGATAATACAGCTTCTTATATTCACTTTCATAAAGTTTGCAATGATGAAGATTTATATGTCTGTGTAATAGAGTCTGTTGCAAAGGAACGGATATCGCCAGCTATTGTGGTTTGTCTTGGCGGACCGAATATCCCAATACCCAATTTCGCAGATTCCTGTTCCATTTATGAAAGATTTAGACAAGAGGGGTTCTTTGTAATAATTCCATTAAGAAGAGGTATTATTGGAATCAGTCCTGAGTGGACCAATGGGATTAATAACAATGTGGGAACAATTGATGTTGATGACATTCTTAGAGGAGTCGTGTTCGCTACAACGGAATATTCAAAGGTTATGGATATCAATAGAATTGGAATCTATGGCGCGTCATATGGCGGATTCTCAAGCCTGCTGATTGCTGGTAAACATAATGAGACTTGTAAATTCAAGGCTATTGTTTCCCATTGCGGAATGTCTGATTTAGAACGTTATCCATATGAATGTTATGGAAATCCTTCGGATGTCATGGATTACTATGCTGGGAACGAAGATTTTTTACAAAAGACAAAAGACATTTCTCCATATAATTACATTCGTAGATGGGAAGTTCCAGTATTGCTTGTACATACAATTGACGATACAAGCGTATGGTTTGGTCAGTCCGTTAGAGCATACAATGAAGGTATCAAGTATGGCAAAAAGGTTGATTTAATTTTAGCACCTGGCCCCCATTCTTATGATATTCAAAATGGCAAACATCTTATTAATCTTATTGTTGAATTCTTTTTTAATAATTTAACTCATTAAATAGCAAGAATGAATAAACTTCTCAAACTGATATATAATATAATAAGTAGATTCTCTGGAAATCATAACAATCAAGCATATATTAGAAATAATCAATATTACGATGAATATGGAATGCTACATATGAAACGCTATCTTGATTATTTAGATGGATGCGATGGGTATAATAGTTATGGAAGTTCATTTTTTGAGAACTCGGATTTTGGACTATCTGAATTTCCTAATTCTCAAATCTTCAAAGAATTGTCAGGTCCAAGATATGATAGCAAGATCATAGAAGAATTGTATGGACCAACAACATATATTGGAGGCCTTGAGCATTACAAAGTAGAAGAGGGTATTTCAAAAATAGGGAATTGGGCTTTTGCATATAATCTTAATTTAACAGAGATACATTTACCTTTTTCACTTAAGAAGTTAGGTAACAATGTCTTTACTATGTGCCTTAAATTAAAAACTATTTCAATTCCAGCAAATGTTGTTAAGATCGGGAAAGAGGCTTTTGACTCTAATCTCGAAAATCTGTACTTATACGCAGAACACCCTCCCAAGATAAACATTTTGGGTATCTCAAATAAATGTAACATCTTCATACCACAAAAACATCTTCATCTATATCTCAATAATCCAGAATGGAGAAGATACAATAAACAGATGATTCCGATATAAATATAAAGTGGTTCGTATATGAGAATACAAAATAAAATAATTTACAAAGAGATTGTATCATCATCTAATAATAATGGGTATGATAATATTGAAAAGGACAGAAATGTTGGATTATTACCATTCCCAATTAAAGGTTTTCATTACAATATACCGACTAAAATATTCAATAAATCGTTTGTATTGGAACAGATACACCTATTCTATAGGTCCGATGAAAACAAAGTCACTCTCACAAAAGAGAAGAACGACTATCCGCTAATATTAACAGAGTCAAATGAAACCGTATATGATTATGGCCATGACCAGTTCTTGATAAATATAGAACTTTCAAAAATGGGGAAAGGGTATGTTAGGGTTTCATTGTACGAAGTGGGGAAAGTTAATCCAATCAGGATAGATAAATTCAAGCCTTGGAGAATGTGTAATCCACGTTTGACCTTTGGATATGACTTTTCGTTGAAAGCTGGAGATTACTTTCTACTTTTCGACAATATAAAAGTTGATGAGAATGAGTTTAATAAATATACATCATTGATAGGGGTAAATAATGACATCATTTTCAAATGGAGAGGAAGCGGAAGTTTTAGCCCGTCTTATTATCTTTCAAATGGAATGTTAGTCCTTCCATTTCGGATATATTAAGTATTATCAAAGTCTATACGATAAAGACGATTACTTTAATAGCAATCGTCTTTATATAGTTAGTTACCTTGCTTTCTTGATTTCATCAGTTACCAAATCTTGTAACTCTTGCTTTGGCAACAGATATTGATATTCAGCTATTCCTATTGGCTTGTTAACATCTTGCAGAGCCAATTCGACTTCTAAATGGTCTTTTTCGGCACAAAGGATGATACCTATAGATGGATTTTCATCGGGAGCCTTTTCCAACTTATCCAGCAGGGAAAGATAGAAATTCATCTTACCCACATATTCAGGCTTGAACTCCCCAATCTTCAGTTCAATAGCTACCATAGAACGGAGGCGGCGATGGAAAAAGAGCAAATCAACACGATACTCCTTGTCGTTACAGGTCAGTGTATGTTGATTGCCGATAAAACTGAAACCGCTACCCAATTCCATTATAAAGGTCGTGATTTTCTGAACAAGACGGCGTTCTAACTCCAATTCCTTCAATGGTTCAACTGCGTCAATGAATCCGAGATTATAACTGCTACGGAACACTTCATTGGCGTAATCAGCCTGCGGAGCAGGCAATGTAGTGTCAAAGTTGTTGGACTTCTCTACAGCTTGTATTGAAAGATGATATTCAGATTTAAGTGCGTGGCGCAACATATCACGTGACCAACCTTTAGAGACTACTTCATTGGAATAAAATACGATATGCTCAGGAGACAGATTGTGGCTCATCAGAAGCAAATTATGGCTCCACGGCAAAACTGCGACAGCCTGTCGCAGTTTTGTATCTCTTTCATTATAACGGAGATAAAACTTTTTCATATCCCATAGGTTTCTTGGAGATAAACCCATATCGGGATATTTAGACTTCAAATCAACCGACAATCTTTTGACAATGCCATCACCGTGCTTGCTGTCAATTTTCTTTTCTTCCAACAACTTGCCTATCTCCCAATAGGAAGACATAGCAACCGTATTCAGTTGCTTTGCTATCTGTAATCGAGAAGTCTCGATTACTGCGACAGCCTGTCGCAGTAATTCGTTATACTCATCTTCGCTGAATGGCCTTGAAACGGTTAAATCCTTCATAGTCATATCTCTTTATTGCTTAAACCTTATGCAAAGGTATAAAAGTTTTCTGGTTGTAATGTAACATGAGCGGACTTAAATGCCTTTTGCCTATTGAATTATGATAATATTCTGTTCATTGGGGTTTGGCATCCTAACGATATGAATAGGTTGATTCCGCTCTCTTTTCGCTGGCATAGACTCTCCAACACCTTTTGCCTTATTTTGCTTGCCTCGTATGTGTTCAATCTAAATGCAAGAGCAATGACCATTTCGAGATTATAGAATGTTGCCCAACTTGTAGGTGTAGCCAAATCGCATCGTTGGGTGCTTACAGGGCAAAGCATTCCACTCTTGTATATTGCTCTAATAGCGGCTCGAAGTGTCGGGGCTATTACCCCGAACAACTCCACCAATTCCATTTCGGACATCCAAACATTACCGCTTGGGATATTCACTCTGCCACTTTCTCTGATTGTTATAATTGCTCGTTCCATAGTTACATTGCTATTGAGATTTCACTAAACGATTGATTAAGTCTGTTGCCGAACATCGTCAAATCCTTGTCGATTTTTTCGGTGGTAATCTTCGCATATCGCTGTGTCGTGGTAATGTTCGTATGCCCCAACACTCGGCTTACACTTTCAATAGGAACACCCTTGCTCAGAGCCAAGGTCGCGAACCCATGGCGTGTGCAATGGAATGAAATATCCTTAGAAATTCCACACTCTTTTATCATCCTTTTCAGTGGTTTACAGATGTTCCAATAGTTCAGATTAGGGAACACCAATTTGTCCTCTTGAAATTTCTCGTAACGCTTGATTATCTGCAATGGAATATCCAACAACTTTACTTGGAAATTGACCTTTGTCTTGTGTCGCTTGGATAGAATCCATTTCTCTCCGTTAATCTCTACAATATCATCGGTAGTCAGTTCCTTAATATCCACGAATGACAAGGCTGTAAAACTTGCAAACACGAATAGGTCTCGGATATAAGCCAACTTCTTATCTGCAAACTCGTGTGTCATTACAGCCTTGATTTCATCTTCTGTAAGATATTGTCGCTCTTTGATATTCTGATTTACCCGATATTGAGCAAATGGATTTCTCGGTGTCAGTCCGTTGTAATGTGCTTTTGAGACGATTGTTTTCAACCACATACAATGTGACCATACACTGCCATTATGTAGTCCTGCATCAGTAGAGAGA
>ERZ1026997.193-NODE-193-length-30206-cov-8.170774_pt1 | contig 30206 bp, 24 predicted proteins | sample MGYA00519289_ERZ1026997 | MGnify/ENA primary metagenome ERZ1026997 (study PRJEB26926, sample SAMN06164455) | human gut metagenome | biome: ENVO:00009003; feature: ENVO:2100002; material: ENVO:00002003 | host: Homo sapiens | place: USA | collected 2012 ... | reverse complement strand
TGACGGAGTTCGGAAGAGTAATAACGCAAAATGAGCATAACCTTCACAACGGCAACTTCCAGTTTGATGAAGTACAAGGCCATCTTCGAGCGCAACGCCGACCGTCTTGTGAACGCCAACACCATTTACGAGGGACAGGTCATTGTCCTGCCCGCGAAGTAAGCACAAGCAATCCACATAACGAAAGCATAAAAAAAGCCCACCTCGAAAAGTCGAGGTGGGCTTTTTTTCGTGTGCGCGGATTTGCTTAACTTAATGACATTGCCCGAAAGGGCTTTCTTTTTTACCCAGATGTACCGCTGAGGTATCAAAAAAGGAAAGTAAATGTATATAGCTTGAACGCAAAGCTTCATAGCTTTCGCGTTCTCCCGCCGTGGACATTTGCGGGGAAAATGTTGCAAATTGCCGTTGTGCAATTTAGCAAACGCCCCCGGCGTGCGAATTCGGAAAAGCAAAAAAACGCAGCAAAAAGTGCGAAAAAGGATTTCTGCTGTATTTTTTGGGGAAATGGTACCAATACAAGTGAAAAAGTTGCGTAAAAAAATTTTTATACTTGAAATACCGCGGTATATCGTGGTGAAAAATACATTCTAAACGTATGGTACATCTTCCGCGGCTGGGGAAAAACCGGATGTAAATGCCACAAAATGGGAAGTTTTTTCGCAAAAAAGTTGCGGGCAAAATAACGAAAAGAACCGGACACTTTTTCAGGCGTACCCAAAAAAAGTGTGAAAATTTGACGTGCGCGCTGTTTTTCTTTATAATATTTCAGGAACAAAAAAGAAGATTTCGAATTTCACAACAATTCGGAACGGAAAGAGAGAAAAACATGGAAAAATACCTTGTTTTGGCAACCTTTGTAGGGTCTGTCATCGCACTTATCTTCGCCTTCGTCACCGGCAAAAAAGTGCTGAGTTTTGACGAAGGCACCCCGCTTATGAGCAAAATTTCGCAATCTATCCGTGCGGGCGCCAACGCCTACCTGAAGCGGCAATACACCGTTGTAGGTGTGTTTTTTGCCTGTATGATCGTGGTTTTGTGCATTATGGCGGCCTTAAAGTTGCTGACTTGGTTCGTGCCCTTCGCGTTCCTGACCGGCGGTTTCTTCTCCGGCCTCAGCGGCTTTGTCGGTATGCGTATCGCCACCAAGGCCAACTGCCGCACCGCCAACGCCTGCCGCGACGGCCTGAACCGCGGCCTCCGCGTGGCCTTCTCCGCCGGCTCCGTTATGGGCTTTACTGTGGTCGGCCTCGGCCTGCTGGATATCAGCGTGTGGTTTATGCTTCTGCGCTTCGTGTTCAAACTGGAGGCCGCTGACATCACCAGTGCCATGCTGACCTTCGGCATGGGCGCCAGCTCCATGGCGCTGTTTGCCCGCGTGGGCGGCGGCATCTTCACCAAGGCGGCCGATGTGGGCGCCGACCTGGTGGGCAAGGTTGAGGCCGGTATTCCCGAGGACGATCCCCGCAACCCCGCTGTTATCGCCGATAACGTAGGTGACAACGTGGGCGATGTGGCCGGTATGGGTGCGGACCTGTATGAGAGCTATGTTGGCTCCATCATCTCTGCCTCCGCCTTGGGCGTGGCGGCATTCAGCGATCAGGCCTTCAAGGCCATGGCTATTCCCATGGTCATGGCGGCGGTGGGCATCATCTGCTCCATCATTGGCTCTTTCTTCGTCAAGACCGAGGAGAACGCCGACCAGCGCACGTTGCTGAAAGCACTGTCCCGCGGCACCAACCTGGCGGCTATTCTGATTGCTATTATCTCCTTCTTTCTGGTGTGGGCCCTGCTGGGCATCGAGCACTGGGGACTGTATGTGGCCATTCTCTCCGGTCTGGTGGCCGGCGTGCTGATCGGCAAGGCCACGGAGTATTACACTTCTGATACCTACAAGCCGACCCAGGAGCTGAGCAGCAAGAGCCAGACCGGCTCCGCTACCATCATCATCGGCGGTCTTGGCCTGGGTATGCTTTCCACGGCGGTGCCCATCGTGATCGTGGCGGTGTGCATCCTGTTGGCGTTCTTCCTCTCCGGCGGCGCAGCCAGCACAGGCATGGGCCTGTACGGCATTGCTTTGGCGGCAGTGGGTATGCTGTCCACGCTGGGCATCACCCTGGCCACCGACGCCTACGGCCCCGTGGCCGACAATGCCGGCGGTATCGCTGAGATGGCTGGCTTGGAGCCGGAGGTTCGCAAGCGCACAGACGCGCTGGACTCTTTGGGCAACACCACGGCAGCTACCGGCAAGGGCTTTGCCATCGGCTCCGCCGCGCTGACGGCTCTGGCACTGATGGCTTCCTATATCGAAAAGGTCAAGGAAGTGGGCGCGAATGTCACCTTTGAGGACTTCTCCCTGATGAACCCCGTGGTGCTGGTGGGCCTGTTTATCGGCGCGTGCCTGCCCTTCGTGTTCGCAGCGCTTACCATGAACTCCGTGGGCCGCGCGGCCCAGAGCGTGGTGCTGGAGGTACGCCGCCAGTTCCGCGAGATCACCGGCCTGATGGAGGGCAAGGCAGATCCCGACTACGCGCGCTGCGTGGATCTGTGCACCAAGGCCAGCCTGAAGGAGATGGTGCTGCCCACCGTTATCGCGGTGGTGACGCCCATTGTGGTAGGTATGATCCTGGGTTTCAAGGGTGTGGTCGGTCTGCTGGCCGGTGCCACCGTTACTGGTTTCCTGATGGCTATCTACATGGCCAATGCCGGCGGTGCATGGGATAACGCCAAGAAGTACATCGAGGCAGGCAACTTCGGCGGCAAGGGCAGTGATTGCCACAAGGCCGGCGTGGTGGGCGACACCGTGGGCGATCCCTTCAAGGACACTGCGGGTCCGGCCATCAACATCCTCATCAAGCTGCTGAGCATGGTGTCCATCGTGTTCGCCGGTCTGATCGTGAATTACGCTATTCTGTAACGGGAAAAGGGGAAAGAGAACAAGCAGTACCCCCGGCTTCTCTCTCACAGATGTGCTAAGTAATTGATTTTTTTGAACAGGCAGGCAGTGGCGTGAGCCGCTGCCTGCCTGTTCTTTTCCTGTCTTGATTTTCTGTACCTACGATACCTATGTTTGCACTGCCAGCTGTTGTGCGATCATTCCTAAGTACATAGCAAAACACGGGATGCCGAAGATGCGCTTTCACGATTTGCGTCACAGCTGTGCCAGCTTGCTGCTGGCCAACGGCGTTCCCCTCAAGCACATTCAGGAGTGGCTGGGCCACAGCGACTTTACCACCACGGCGAATATCTACGCCCACTTGGATTACAAGTCTAAAATCACCTCGGCGCAGGCGATGGAGACAGGGCTTGCTCTACCGGAGGGCGGCGACTTTGGAAGTCGTTGGAGGGAGGGCTAAGCCGAAAATCCGGAGAGAAAAACAAAAGTCTGCTTTGATCACTTACTCTTAGAAAAAGGTATAAGAAAAAGCCCATAATCGGCTTGATTACAGGCTTTTTCGGTGTCATGCTATACCACTGTAGATTTTTGAACCCCCGGCTCAAAAATGTCATGTGCAAATTGGAATTCTTCGTTCTTTTTTAACTTTTCTCAAACTTTTTTAATGGGCGCTTTCAAGAGCTGCCAATTGGTCGCATGAAAAACCGTTATGCGAAACACTCATTTTTCCTCTGGCATCTCGCTCATATCCGCGGCTGCCCCTTCCAAAAGGTCAGTCACGACCTGATTGAGCTGCGCGGCGTTCTTCGGGGAGATGACCGGCGTATTGGACTGTGACTCAATGTCTTTCCTTGTTCGCCCGGCAACCTGTCCGCCAGCTTTAGCAACTTCCAGATTCTCTTGGAAGGTCGAAGGCTTTCGATCCTTTGAAAACTGTGTGGTGGTGGCTTCTGCCAGCATATTCAGCACCAGCTCCAGCGTGGTCATGTTATCACGAAGGTTTTCTTTTTTCAGGCCCTTCAGGTTTTTGTACTGGCGGGTGGACATCCCCGACCATGCGCGGGAGATCTCATCGGTGAGGATGGCATACTCCACGCCCTTCTGCACGCCGCGGGCGTCCCATTCATCGGTCAATTCTTTGCGAACTTGGATGGCTTGCAGCCGCTGGTTGATCCACTCGCGGGTATAGCCCTTCTTGAGATAGGTTTCTAACGCCCGCTCGATGGTCAGCTCCGGGTCTATGGTTTCCTCAATGCGCTCCCGGCCAACCTGTGCTAACCAGGCTCGGAACGGTTCTGCTTTTGGCGAGGGAATAGATTGGACGATACGGAGGAGTTGCTCGGTGTCCGCTACATCGGTCAAGCGTTTCCGCCCATCCGAGGCGGTCATTTTCAACTGCTTACAATTTGTAAGCAGTTGACCTGCGCCCTCGTTATTCAGCCGCTTCTTTAAAACTGCCCAATATGTACTGGCATGACGGGCATCTGGCTGATCCGTCAAAACCGCGACGACATCGACAACGGAAAAGTACCATTCTTCCTTTTCCTCGTCCCACGCCGTGCGGATACGCTTGTCCTCAAATAATTGAATCTTGTCGTTCTGGCTCACTTGTTTTCACCTCAATCTCATCGACTTATATGTTTACGGGGGACATTCTCGGTATAACATAGCCAGGGGACATCAACTCCAATTTTTTATTAATTCTGCTCGAAGATGTTCCAGATTGTATTCCATGATTCCAGCATCAGTTTCTGGGGTGCCTTAATTGAAAATCGTGATGCAACTTCAAATTCTTCAACAGGATCTGAAACTTTTGCAGGCGCACAGTAATAGTGGATTTCCCGGATGGATGGATTTTGGGCAATCGCTCTGTTAATATGCTGATCGTTTTCCCCGCTATATCCAAAAATATCAATGCGTCCAGCATTTGCATTTTGGAGTTGAGATAAGTAAATCTGAAAAATTGTCATAGGGGATTCAAGTGGGAATTGAATTGGAAATGTAAATCCTCCGCCAAGCTTCATTTCTTCTTCCTTTTCTTCTCCGCTAATTCCCCAAATCAAACAGGCATCATCTGGGCCTAATAGAGTGTCAGAGCGCTTCTGTCTATCTTGTTTTTTGTAAAAGAAGCCTCCATGCAGATGCTTTATTTCATCTGTTTGAAGGACATCATCTAAAACGCAATCATAATTTGTTGTGAAAATCATTTTGTAATCAGACAGCCATCTCTTTAATTGCTCTACTTTTGCTTTGCCTAACGTGTCTTTTCCCCACTTACCATTATTATAACAAATTCTACTTGCTGCCCGCTTTAATTCGGCTTGATCTTCTTTCGTGAAATCCCCTCTTTGACAAAAAAGCTCAATTATTTTTAAGAGGCTCTCCACATTGGATATTTCATCATTTTGTGTTTCATATATAAGTCCATATGTTTGGAAGAGGATGGTGGAAACTGTCTGAGCATCATTAAAGCCAAGTTTTCGAAGCTGGTCCTCAATATGCGAAAGTAGTGTTGGATTATATGGTCTATCTGTGATTGGTCCGCCGTACCCTTCTTCGCCGCAAAAACCATCGCCGGAATATCCCCACGATACAGCACTATATTGAACGCTGTCTACTTTATTGCGGAAAGGCGCAAACAATTTATCCGCCTTATCAAAGAGGCGCGGAATTTCCTCTTTGATTTTCTTCATCATAGCTTTGTGTTGATATTCAGGAATAAGGTTAGCTGTTAATCCGTTCCCCACGATCAGAATTTTTTCCATAGTTTCATCACCCCACCTTACCAACACAAGGTTCATTCATCTCAATTTCGTTCTATCCAGCGACAGCTTCAGCAACTGCATCTTAAATTCCGGGGCGATCCATGAGGCAAACTCGCAGGCGATCATCGGATGAGCAAACGTTCCTCCGTTTTTCCCCTGCTTGGAAACGATGCCGATTGCCTTTGTCTGGTCGATCCATAGCTTTGGCGTCAACGTAAATGAGGCAGTTTTCTTTCTCTTTAAAAGTTCTGCATAACCAGTCTCACTATAATTCGGATTATTCTCCTGCTCCCACAGATTCAAAAATGCTAAAGTATTTCCGCTCCTCAGCCAACTCTGTATCACATATCCCGGAGCATCCTCGCTGTGAGCTCGGGCGACCTCAGTCAGAGAAATGTAACCTTCCTCCTGCTTTTTCCCCTGTGATTCCAGGCCTTTCCTCCGTTTTGCTCGTTCCAACACCTCTTGCTTACTTCTTCCATAACCGGCAAGATTCGAGAGCATATATTCGGCAATATCGTTTTCCCGCGCGATTCGCAATATAACTCGATCCCGTTCCTCGCAGGTAATGTTGCCCTCAGCTACAAGGTGTTCCAGCATAAGTCCAATTCCGTACATATCCACCAGATTCAATTTCTTTGCCACACACATCACCTCTCAAGGTCATTGTAGCATAACTTTCAGTGTTGTAAAAGACAAATTAAATCTGAACCATAGCAGGGGAAACATAACGTATGTCTTTCCTCGGTGAACCCTCCTTGTCGTAGTCAATATTACAGCGGGCGGCCTTCTCAAATTGGACATCCAGAAATTTCTCTAGGCCGACAATAGCCACATATTTGCCGTTTGAAAGAAGGTGATCTACCGCAGCGCGGGTCCATTTCGTCTTTCCGGTCGGAGAAGATATTTGTTTTGAGTAAAGCATATCCACCACTTTTCCCAAACTTGCTCCTGCCATATAGAACTCGAAAATCATGGATACGATATTTGCTTCATGCTCGTTGACTCTAAGTGTCCCTCCGCTGATCAACACAAAACCATATGGTATTCTCATGTTTTATTCCTCCTAAAAGCAAAACTTCCCATGTGTTACCTCGTTCAAGAGATAAAACATAGGAATACAGATTATTTCATTTTCTCTTTTGCCGTTATTCTGCATAGTTTTCGGGCCGAGTTTATGCGATTTACATGCTAAAAAAGCAAAAGCTGTGTATAACTTACGTTATACACAGCTTTTGTCTAATTTGGCGGAGATGGAGAGATTCGAACTCTCGCGTCAGTTTGAGCCGACCTACCGCATTTCGAGTGCGGACCCTTCAACCGCTTGGGTACATCTCCGTATATTTTCGCCTGTTTTTAACTCGCAAAATCTTTTGGAGAGAAAAGCAGGAGAGAAAACATAAAAATATTCGATTTGGAATTTTGAAAACCCGGAATTAGCAGGAGTTTTCGAGGGAACGAAAATCACAGGTTCTGCCGAAATTTCGAGTCTTGTTCGCACTTGGCACTTTCGTGTCTGCTGTGGTCGGTGACGGCAGTTTTGGAAACGGCGAAAATCCTTGTGCTGCAACGGATTTCGGACGCACCGACCGGTATTGACCAGCTCCATATCAGAAATAACCAGAGTTCAAATTGAAATGAGAAATGCCCCAAAACGATCGATTTTTTTGCGCGCTGGCAAGAAAATACGCAAGAAGAAAACCCTTGTCCGGTATGGCTTTGCGGACAGCTCCCCGGATTAAATGCAAGAAAAAACGGCTCAAAACAGATTATACGAAGCACCCTTTCGGACCGAAACACAGAAAGGAGTCTTCGTTATGAAATACGACGCCAAGGAATTCAAAAAATATCCGGAGATTATGAACAAGGAGCAGATGCGGATCGCCTGCCACATCAGCAAGCAGACGGCGCTCTATCTTCTCCAATTCAACCTGATTCCACACACCTGCACCGGCAAGAAAACCCGCTGCTACGCTATCAAAAAGAGCGATGTGATCGCTTTTATGAACGACCGTGAGGTCAACCCGGAAAAATACATAGCGCCGAAGAACTGGTACAAATACGGAAGCGAAATGGTTCGGCCCTATAAAATCCGCATCCATCCGCCGTGCGCCAAGGACGAGAAGAAGCTCCGGGGCTACTATGAGAGCAAGCTGGCCGCACTTCCGGATGTGATGGATGTGGCCGCAGCCGTGGACTTCACAGGCTATAACCGGCGCACCGTCTGCCAATGGATTCGCGTGGGGAAGCTGAAGGCGCTGGCGTTGCTGCAGAAGTACATGATCCCCAAATGCTATCTCATCGACTGGCTCTGCTCGGACGATTACAACAACACCAACCGCAAATCCCGCCGGCATATCGATATGCTTTGGGAGGCGCAGAAATGGAGAGATTGATGCGGACATTTTCCTTTGCTTTCTCAAAAAGAGGCACAGCGGCATCATTCCCTTGGCGTCTGTTGAAAAAACGCCGATTTTGTGATACTATAATAAAAATAAGCCGAGCATTTGCTGAAGCCACCGAAAAGCCGGGAGGGAACAAAAATGAGCAGTAATTTCCTCAACGATGAAAACAAGGGTGATATCATCATTTACCAATCTGAAAGCGGCGAGACAAAAATTGATGTCCGGTTTCAGGATGAAACTGTCTGGCTGACACAAGCGCAGATGGAGGAGCTTTTCCAATCTTCCCATGCAAATGTGGTTGAGCACATCAAAAACATCTATTCCGAAGGTGAGCTGGACGAAAGTTCAACCTGTCGGAAATTCCGACAAGTTCGCCGCGAGGGAAATCGCAATGTGGAGCGCGAAAGACTATATTATAACCTGGACATGATCATCTCTCTGGGCTATCGCATCAAGTCCTCCATTGCAACGCAGTTCCGCCGCTGGGCTACCGAGCGCTTGAAGGAGTACATGATCAAGGGCTTCACCATGGACGATGAGCGCCTGAAGAATCTCGGCGGCGGCAGCTATTGGAAGGAGCTTCTTGACCGCATCCGGGACATCCGTTCCTCCGAAAAGGTGATGTACCGTCAGGTCCTCGACCTCTACGCTACCAGCGTGGACTATGACCCCAAAAGCGCCGAGTCGGTGGCTTTTTTCAAGATGGTGCAGAACAAGCTGCACTATGCCGCCCATGGCCATACTGCCGCAGAGGTGATTTTTGAGCGAGCCGATGCCGAAAAGCCATTTATGGGGCTTACCGCATTTTCCGGGGATTTTCCCACGGCGAAGGATATTGCCGTCGCAAAGAACTATCTCTCCGCGGACGAACTGAAGATACTGAACAATCTCGTTTCCGGATACTTTGATTTTGCGGAGATTCAGGCGATGCGCCGCCGGCCCATGTACATGAGCGATTATGTGGAGAACCTGGACCGCATCCTTGTCTCCACCGGAGAGGCTCTGCTCACCGACGGGGGAACCGTCAGCCACACGCAGGCGATGGAGAAGGCAAAGGCGGAATACAGGAAATATCAGGCGCAGAATCTTTCTCCCGTGGAGGAGGAATATTTGCAGACTATTCGCAGCATCGAGAAGGCGGCAAAAGAGGGCGAAAAACGCTGATCTCGGAATAGCCTTACAGGGAAGTGATCCTTTTTGAGCCGGTATACTGCGGAGGTATGGATAGGGACTGCCAAAAAATATTTCGCAAATTAAATGAATGCCATGGCGGGAGAAGGCGCGGATTTCTGCGATTTCTCCCGCTGTTTTCAGCTATTAAAGCTCCAACATGCACGACTTTACGCTGTCCTTGCCACGGAAGTTCTTGGCCTCAAAGCCCTTAAAGTGAATAAATGTGGTACAGCCCGCCGGTCAGTGATGATCGGCGGGCTGCATTGTGTCTATTGTTTCGTTCGCTTTTCGGGCTTGGATCGTACTTTTTTGAAACAGCATTTTTCCCCTTCAGCGAAGAGGATTCCAGCAATAGCTGTTGCAATTACTGCACCCGCTATTCCGTAGGCCGAACGCCAAGAAATATTGGAAAATTGTGTTTTGACGATTAGTTTTGCTTCGATATTATCACAAAATTCCGAGATTTCAGTTTCGTCCATCTGTGAATCGTGGAAGAAGCGAGCCGCATTATTTGCCTTTCTCAAATCATACAAGGTGTTTGTTGCCCAGCCAGCAGCTCTTGCAATGATACTATCTACTTCCTGAAAATTATGATCCAACACATGAACGCTACACCTCGCTTTCAGCATATCGGCAACAAGCTGTTTATATGATTCGGTTCTGGAGATGTCATCCATTCCAAGCAAAGCAAAAATAATGGGAGAGTCTAAGTAAACATGCAGATCAGAATAGTCTGTTGCAGTTTCACCAGCATGGAAGAGCGCTTGCTTTGTAATATTGCTTGCCGAGAGGGCTGCTACAAAAGAGTACACTTCGGTTTGCAGCTGTCCCTGTTCTTTTATAAAGCTATGCCATGTCCGACATGACAATCTGCGTCAGCACCTTCAGGTTGATGTAATGGGACGAACAGGCATTTTTGCCGCCCGATGCGTAGCGGTTGCAGACATACGCCTTGTATTCCGGCTCTTTCTCGGAAACCTTTTTGCGGTAGTCCCGCATATACCGCATGGACGATCCGCAGTCCATACACCGCAGCAGACCGCCGAACAGGGCAATCGTGCCGCTCTTGCCGCTGCGCCCTCTTGCCGGGTGGTTGTCCATCCGCTGCACGGCGTCCCACGTCTCCTGAGAAATCAGCGGCTCGTGGGTGTTTTCCACCTTGATCCATTCGGATTCCGGTTTGCTGACCTGCTTGTGGTTTTTGTAGGACACTGTCCCGGTCTTGTTCTGTACCATGTGACCGATGTAAACCTCATTGCGGAGGATGGTCTTGACGGTCACGTCGTTCCAGAACGGTGTCTCGCTACGCAGATTTTCCCGTCCCTCTGCCATGTAGTAAAAGCTCCTTGGAGCGGGGACTTTTTCCGCGTTGTGCTGCAAGGCAATCTTGCGGAGCGTATCAACACCGTCATTCAACGCGATGAAACGGCAGCCGAGGGACGGGAACACAAAATCTGTGTACTTGCCCGCTTCAATGTAATCTCTACCGAGGCGCGATAGGTCTTTGCAGAGGACAAGATTGATCTTGTGATCCGTGGCGTCCTGCACCAGCCGGTTCAGTCCCGGACGGTCGAAGGTCGTACCCGAAACGCCGTCATCACAGTAATAATCGTACAGCGTCCAGCCCTGTTCCCGCACATAGCGGGAGAGCATTTCCTTTTGATTTTCTATGGACACGGATTCCCCGGCACGCTCATCGTCCCGGCTCAGCCGTGCGTAAATACCAACGATATAATTTTCCTGCATTTTCTTATGCACCTGACTCCGGAAGGAGTCTTTGCAGCCACATTGCCTCTGGTGAGATGTATTAAATAATATATTCAAAAAAGGTGCGCCTCAGGAGTTTTCTGCAGCTCCTTTGTCCGCAAGTTCTTTCAGCCAGGGATTCTGCCGGATCTTCCGGCAAAGGGTCTTTCGGTCGATGTGTAGCATCCGGGCTGTGTGCAGCAGGATAAAGTGGTTTTGTTCCAATGCGGACCGGATCAGCTCCGCTTCGATTCGGGCCATGGGGGCAGCGCCGTCCTCTGTCAGCAATCCCTGCTCCCGCAGAAAACGGCGCAGGTTGGCGACCCGCCCTATGGATTGCAGCTCCTCGGGTAGGCTGTCCATCGTGATGACGCCCTTGGCGGAAAACACGCAGGCATGAAGCAGGACATTTTCCAGCTCACGCACATTGCCCGGCCAGTTATAGGCGCACAGCGCCGCCATGGCCTCTGGAGAAACTGCAGTGGAACGGCGGCCGATCCGATCCAGAAAATTCCGGGCCAATAGAGGGACATCCTCCTTTCGATCACGCAGCGGCGGGATGGGGAGACTTACTACCGAGATCCGGTAAAACAGATCCTCCCGGAATTCTCCGCGCTCCGCCGCCTTCCGCAGATCCACCTTGGAGGCAGAGATCACTCGAAGATCTACCGGGATCTCCGCCGTTGAGCCTACCCTATGCAGGCTGCCGCCGGAAAGCACCCGCAGCAGCTTTGACTGGACCGCCAGGGGCATGCTCTCCACCTCATCCAAAAACAGCGTGCCGCCGGACGCCTTTTCCAGCATTCCGATCTTGCCGCTCCGGTCTGCGCCGGTAAAAGCTCCTTCCTCATAGCCGAACAGTTCGCTCTCCACCAGATCTGCTGCGATGGCACCGCAGTTCAGCGCCACAAAGGGACCGTTTCTCCGGGGAGAGGTGTTGTGGATGGCCTGGGCAAACACATCCTTGCCGGAGCCGCTTTCTCCGTTGAGCACAATGGCAAAGTCAGTCAGCGCCGCCTGCTTGGCAAAACGGATGCTCCGCATGATCTGCGGCGTGCTCCCGATGATGTCGGAAAATTCCATGCTGCATTCCGGACGGGCCATTTCCGGCAAAAGCCGTTCCGGACTTACGTCGGTGCGGCTCACTTTCCGCCCACCCGTCTGCGGCTGCGGCCCGTGCCCCTGGTCCTCATTCAGGCACAGGCGCAGCTGGCGGCCGGCGGATTCCTTGTCGTCCCGGCAGCCGGCCAGCAGCTCACGGGCCCGACGGCTCAATGTCTGGAGCTTATCCTGGGCATCTACATACAAAAGCGGTGCGGACAAATTGGCCAGACTTGCCAGGACCGCTCGGAGCATCTCGTCATCGTCACTTGGCAGCTGATGCGCCAGGTTGAATATCTGTGTGCAGATCTCGGCGAACTGCTCCACCATTTCCGCAAGAGAGTGGATGATCTCGAAATTCAGGGTGCTGATGCAGACGGCACCCACCACATTCTGGTCCGTTTCGCGGAAGGGTGCCGCCACGCAGAAGCGGGGGTGGAAAAACCGGGAATAGTGCTCCTGGGCCAGGACGCAGCCAGGCCGGTTTTCCAGAAGCGCCAGGGCCGCCGCGTTGATTCCCAAAATCATCTCATTGGCAAACGACAGGGCGTGGTCCCGCTCCGGCATCAGGGCTATGTCATTCCCCTGGGCATCAAAAACGCTTACATTGAAGGCATACTTTTTAGCAAGATCCCCCAGCCAGTATCCTGCGGTCTCGTCCGTCAGGAGCTGTGTCTCCCGGTTTTTGATGTTCAGTTTTTTCATTTTGACAAAGGACTGGTAATGAAAAGGGTCCAATCCGTATCCCTGGCTTCGTTTCCAAGATTCCGCAATGCGGAAGGGGACCACGCTGGGGTCCGGCGTCCGGCTTTCGCCGGACATGAACTGCTCCCAGGCGGCTTGCAGCCGCACTTGGTAGCGCTGAAAGGACTGCTTATCCGGGAATCGCTCCAAACCGACCATGATGTCTCCCTTCTTCAGATAAGCCCATAGCGACGGGCCTTGGTCATGTAATTATAAACCGTTGCCGCAGATACACCCAGGTTCTCCGCAATTTTTTCCACACTTCCGCCGTGCCGGCAATACTCGCTGACTGCTAGGATCCCTGCCAGCTTCAGTGTGCTCTCATCCTCTATGCCGCCCTCCGAAAACGGAGAATCGGCCTTTTCCGCCGCCAGCAGCTCATTGGGCAGCAGATCCGGTTTCAGTGTCAACTGACCCGGCTCCAAAAAGACCAGTGCATACCGCAGCGTGTTGTGTAGCTCGCGCACATTGCCCGGCCAATCGTAGGCGCACAGACAGCGCAGAAACTCCGGGGACAGCTCCGGACAGGGGATCGCCAGTGCCTTCGTTTCCTTTTCCAGGAAGCTGCGGGCCAGAATTGGAATGTCCTCCCGTCGCGCGGCCAGAGGGGGAATACGAATTTTTACCGGGGAAAGGCGATAGTATAGGTCCTCTCGAAAGGCGTGACGCTCGATCAGAGCCGTGACGTCCACCCGCCCGGCAGAAATGATCCGCACGTCCACGGGAATATCCTCGGTACCGCCTACCCGGCGGGCCCGCTTGCTGGACAGGACCCGCAGCAGCTTGGTCTGCACGTCAAAGGGGACGCTGTCCAATTCATCCAGAAACAAAGTGCCGCCGGACGCCGCCTCAAAATACCCGGTCTTTCCATCCTGGCTGGCCCCGGTAAACGCGCCGCGCTCATAGCCAAACAGGGCACTTTCCACCAGGTTCGGCGCGATGGCGCTGGCATTCAGGGCCACGAACGGCCCGTTCCGCCGGGAGCTGGCATTGTGGATGGATTGGGCGAACATCTCCTTGCCGGAGCCGCTGGCGCCCACCAGCATTACCGGCACATCGTACGGCGCCGCCGTGGCCGCGCTCTCCTTGGCCCGTATCATCCGGGGGGTTACCGTTCGGATATCATCGAATGTCCACTGGGCCTGCTGCTGCGGCGTTCCCGCAGGCGCGGCGCGTGTTTCCTCCAGGAGGAACAGTTTTTCATATTTCTGGTCCGAAAGGGGGATGGCAGTGATCTGGACCTTTTTTCTGTTGTTGCGGTAGTCCACCACGGCTGTCTGCCGTCCCTCGCCCACCACATTTCCGATCATGGCCATGCACCGGCTAAAGATCACGCTGTCCTCGCTGGAGTTTTTCAGGCCAAATACCTCCAGAGCCTGCCGGTTAAAATTCCGTATAACATTTTTCCGGTCGATATAGACCACGCCCTGGGGGACCTGGTCCAGCACCGAGACCACTGCGCTTCTGCGGGTGCGGGTGTCCTGCTCCATCCAATAGACCGTGCTTCCGATGCAGGCCAGGATATGCGCCAGAGAGCTCATGTGCACGGTGACCTGGTAATCGCGGCTGATCACGCAGCAAATGCCGCACAGATTCCCGTTGGCATCAAATATGGGCTCGGCATACGCATATTGGACGTGAAGGGCCTGTGCATAGTGTTCCGGCCCGTTCACAAATACACCCTTTCGCGTCAGGTACGCCAGGGAGGCCGCATTGGTCCCGATCCGCTCCTCGGAGATACTCTGCCGGAGGGCTCCGCCGCATTGCAGCTCGATCACGGAAAAAATCACATCCTGTCCGCCTGCGCGGATACGGAACGTCTGGAAACCCTCCGAACTTTTGCTTGCCATCACCGCTGCGACATTCTGTCCGGCCTGTGCCTTTTCCAGGCCTAGAGCCGTGCAGCGTTGCCAGGATTTCAGGATCTCTGCAGGCAGCGCCCCAGCGTCCGGTCCGGTTTCCGGCAGCATGGCCCAGCAACGCTTCACCTGTTCAAAATAGTGCCGGTCCCTCCGCTTGCTCTCTGTCATAGCGGCGCACCCTCCTCACGAATCCAGGAAATTTTCCCGTTTTTGGTGTTCTCATTATACCCGTGTGTGGTACTTTTTTCAACTGCATTTTCTTTTTCTAAAAATTCCCCACGGAAAAAGCTGCTGTCGTATACGCTTTCCGGCGGTGGGAAGATTTTTGGAATTTTTTATTTCTTTATCCTTGGTAGGCGAATTTGTTCCTGATTTCTTCGATTTTGAAGAATATCGGAGCTTTATTCTCTGTGGAGATAGGATGCTTTCATTGGGGAAAAAGATGCGGGAGGGAAAATTATTTGCTCTGACGCTATAGGCGAAAAAGTTGGCATGTTTTTTGCTTCATATAAAGGCAACGGCATCGCAGAGGCATGTCGGAATCGGAAATGAGGAGGGAACTTCTTTATGGAGAATCGACTATCTCCGCTGGAAAGCGCGCCGCGCCGCTGTTAACTGCCGGCTCCTGCCACCCCTGCTTGCACGATTTTTGAATTTGTTATGAGTATGAGAGGTACACACTATGTCGAAAGAAGAGCGCACTTCTGTTTCCGCCGCACCGCAGTCCACCATGATCAAGTGGCCCTGGTGGAAAAAGTTCCTGATCGGCTCCGGTGAATTCGGCGAGAACATGTCCAACGCCATGTTCACCACCTACATCTCCATCTTTTACACGGACATTGCCGGGATCGCTCCCGCACTGGTCACGCTGATCGTATGGATCACAAAAATCTGGGACGCCATCAATGACATTCTGGTGGGCGTCCTGGCGGACCGGACGCACACAAAGCTGGGCCGGTACCGTCCATGGATTATCCTTTCCGCCGTTCCCATGGTGGTCGTCACCTTCCTGTCCTTCCTGACGAATCCTGGCTGGTCCTATGGGCTGCGGGTGGTTTTTGCCATCCTGACCTACTGCGCGTTCACCTGGGTTTACACCATGTTTTACATTCCCTATGTATCCGTTCAGGCGACCCTGACCCACGACCCCAACGAACGGGCGTCCATCGGCAGCGTGCGCGTTGCCCTGGCGGTTCTGGCAAGCTGGATCGTCGGATTCTTTGCGCCCAATCTGATCAAGTCCTTTTCCGGCTCCGTGGGTATCAGTATGTCCTATGCCATGACGGCCCTGGTGTTCAGCGCCATTGGCGCACCGTTCATTCTACTGTCCGGCATTGTGGCCCGGGAATATATCAAGCCCGCCGGCTATGACTCCGCCGCCAAGAAGCCCAAGCGGGAGAAGATCCAGTGGGGCAAACTGTTTGGCGCCATGAAATCCAACAAGTATCTGACTCTGGTCATCATCGGCGCTCTGGTGGGGCAGATCTTTATGGCCGGGCGCAATGCCACCATCGTATACTACTTTACCTATCGGATGGAAAGCCTGGCGCTGCTGCCCCTGTTCATCACGCTGCTGCGCTTCCCTATGATGGCCGGCAACTTCTGCTCCCAGTATTTTGTCCGGTGGACGGGCTCCAAGGGCAAGGTAATCTCCTGGGCCTATATTCTCTGCGCGGTTCTGTGTATGACGGCATCCCTGACAGACGGGATGACCAATCTGACGCTGTTTTTCATCCTGAGCAGCGCTATGCATTTCTTCACCGGTGTGGCCTATGCCCAGAGCAACGTTGTGATCTCCGATACGGTGGACTATACGGAGTACCTGACCGGTCAGCGCGTGGAGGGCTTCACCTCGTCCTTTGTTTCCTTCTTTGGCAAGGTGGGCAATGCCGTGGGCATTTCTCTGACACCTCTGATCTTGGCCCTTACCGGCTATGTGCCCAACGCGACACAGTCTCCCCAGGTCATCACCGGCATTATGAGCTGCATGTACTACATTCCGGCGGCGCTGGCCCTGCTTACCGGCGTGGCCTTCTTCGGCTATAAGCTGGACAACCATCACATGCGGAAGATCGCAGACGAGCTTCAGGCCCGGAGAGCCGCCGCTCTGCAGGAGGCGCGGGATTAAGCTCCGCCACCCACCAATCATCGTTTCAAGAAAGGAATCCATTATGCATCGAATTCTGATATTCAACTTGGGCGGCACCTCCACAAAGCTGGCGGTGTTCGACGAGGAAACGCTTGTGGTCGAGGGTACCATCCGGCACACGGACCGGGAGATCCAGGGCTGCACCGACAACGCGGAGCAAATCGCCTTCCGGCGGGGGGCAATTGAGGCGTGGCTGCTGGAAAATCACATTTCACTGGATGATCTGAGCGCCGTGGTGATTCGTTCCTCCGGCGCAGGCCTGTGTAAAAAGGGCGGGACCTATCTGGTGACCGGAAAGCTGCGGGACGGGATGTACGCCGCCTACCGCAGCAGCTTTCCCAAGGCACCCCATCCGTCCTTCATCGTTCTCCCTTTGGCAGACGAGATCCTGGGCAGCCGACCGGTCCCCATTTATATCGTGGACCCCGACGGCGTGGACGAATTCCAGGACGTGGCCTATATCACCGGCCATCCGGACCTTCCCCGCTCCAGCGGGTTCCATGTGCTGAATCACAAGGCCATTGCCCGCAAGGCATCCCGCGACCTGGGCAAGCGGTATGAGGACGCGGACCTGGTGGTTGCCCATATGGGCGGGGGAATCTCCATCGCCGCCCACCGGCACGGCCTGGTGGTGGACAGCACCAGCGGCGGCAGTGCCGGGGAGGGGCCCTTCGGCACCAACCGCACCGGCCCGCTTCCGCTGAACAAGTTGGTGGATCGCTGCTTCAGCGGCGCATATACCAAGAGCGAGATCATGGACCTGATCATGACCCAGGGTGGCTTCCTGGCCCACACCGGCTGCACCGACCTGCGCATCATCGAGCAGAAGGCCGCCGACGGGGATGCTCATTGCGACCTCATCATCCGGGCCTTCATCTATCAGGTGTGCCGCTATATCGGCGCGCAGTTTACCGTGCTGAACTGCCAGGCAGACGCGATTGTTCTGACCGGCGGCATCGCCTATTCTCAGCGGGTGGTCGGCGGAATCCGGGATTGCGTGGGCAAGCTGGCCCCCGTGCTGGTCTATCCTGGAGAAAAGGAAAACGAGGCCATGGTTGACGGCGTTTTAAGCGTGCTCCGTGGGGAGCGTTCCCCCATTATCTTATAAATAAATGGAACAAATTATTGAAAGTGAGGAAAACAACATGACCGAAACCGAGAAGTATATTGCAGAGCTCGTTGCAAAGGGCAAGGCCGCACAGAAGGCGTTTGAACTGAATTGGACCACGCAGCGCCAGGTGGATGAAGTCGTCCGCGATATCGGCAAAACCGTCTATGACCACCGCAGAGAGCTGTCCCAGATGGCCGTGGATGAGAGCGGCATGGGCAACGTGGAAGGCAAGATGGCAAAATTCGGCGGTATCATTGGTAACTGGAACTTCCTGCGCGGCAAGAAGTCCGTGGGCTATCTGGACATTCCGGAGAATGAGAACTATGAGCCCGGCGTCCGCGTTATTGCCAAGCCTCTGGGTGTGATCGGCTGCATCATGCCCAGCACCAACCCTGTCATCACCGGCGTGGGCAACGCCATGATGGCGCTGAAGTGCCGCAATGCGGTGATCATCGCGCCCCATCCCTCCACGGCGCACTCCTCCATGGGCGCTGTCAACTATATGCGGCAGGCTCTGAAAAAGCTGGGCGCTCCTGAGGATCTGGTGCAGGGCATTGATGCCGAGCACGCCTCCATTGAGGCCACCCAGGCTATGCTGGCCATGTGCGATGTGAATATCGCCACCGGCGGCGCCGGTATGGTGAAGGCCGTCTATTCCTCCGGCCGTCCCGGCATGGGCGTGGGCCCCGGCAACTGCCAGGCCATCATTGACGAGGACTATGACGACATGGCAGGCGCCTGCAGCGCTATCGTGCAAAACCGCTCCTTCGACCTGGGCATCCCCTGTATCGGTGAGCAGACGGCCCACGTTCCCGCTGCCCGGGAGGAAGAGTTCAAAAAGGCTATGGTGGCCGCAGGCTCCTATCTGGTGGAGGATGAGGAGACCATCGCCAAATTCCGTGAGCTGTTCTTCCCCGGCGGAAAGCCCTATATGAACCGCAAGTTCGTGGGCCATACCGTGCAGCAGGTGGGCGCCATGATCGGCCTGGAGATCCCCGCCGACCGCATTGGTATCTGCCTGAAGTGCCAGTCCAAGGGCACAGAGGACCTGCTGAACAAGGAGATCCTGTGCTCTATCACCCGCTATCGCACCTATGAGACCTTTGAGGACGGCGTGGATGCCGCCTGCCACAATCTGCTGGACTGGGAGGGCGCCGGACACAGCAGCAGCATCTGGAGCCATAACGAGGAGCACATCTCCTACGCTGCCAACCGGGTTCCCGTGGGCCGTCTGCACGTCAATCAGCCTACCCGCGGCAACAACAACGGCCTGAACATGACCGTCACCGTGGGCTGCGGCTCCTGGGGCAACAACAGCATTTGTGAAAATCTGCAGTACTATCATCTGATGAACAAGACCAAGGTGACCGTGACGCTGCCCAATAAGCGGATGCCCAAGGATACCGACTGGAACGATTTTGATATCTGCCCCGTTCTGGAGGACTGACCTCACCTCACAGCTTCTCCGGATCGGATTAGAATGATTGCCACGGCGGGCCCTGCAGCCGGATGGGGGCGGGGTCTGCCCGGTGGCAGAAAGGAAGAAAACCATGCGCAAGGAAGTATATGTCGATATTTCGGCCCGCCACGTCCATCTCCGCCCCCAGGATGTGGAAACCCTGTTCGGGCCCGGCGCGGAGCTGACGCTTCGTGGTCAGGATAACTTTATGGGAGGGTCCGTCTATACCCAGCGGGTAGAGATCCAGGGCCCCAAGGGCAGCATCCCCAAGGTCACCATTCTGGGGCCGCTGCGCAAGTATATTCAGGTGGAGGTCTCCGCCACGGACGCCCGCAAGCTGGGCATTCCCGCTGTGGTCCGTGAATCCGGCCCCCAAAATCACGAAGGGACGCCCGGCTGCCGGATCGTGGGGCCCTGCGGCAGCATCGAGATCCAGCAGGGCGTGATCGCGGCGCACCGTCATATCCATATGACGCCGCAGGACGCTGCGGACGCAGGCGTTCAGGCGGGGGATATCGTGGCGATCCGCATCAGCGGGACCGGCCGGGAGACCATCTATAAGGATGTGTCCGTGTCGCAGACCAACTCCAGCCACACCGCCGTCCACATCGACACCGATGAGGCCAATGCCGCCGGTATGCCCGGCGCCATGATGGGCGAGCTCATCGTCGACTGAGTCCGAAGCGGCGCTTTCGCTTCACCAAACCATAATAACACAAATAGAAAGGGGCCTTAACCGCATGAAAACAATTCTCGCAGTCAATGAACTTACCCCCCAGAAGAAGAAAGGCATCATGTTTGTGGTGTTCATTCTCGGCCTGGTCCAGAATTTCAGCTCCAACATGTTCAATACCACCGGAACCGCCATTGTGGCGCAGCTGTCCGGCGTCGAATACTACACGCTCCAGTTTACCATCTTCACGCTGGTCAGCGGAATTTTCATTCCCATGTTCGGCAATCTGGGCGATATCCAGGGCCGCCGCCGCTGGCTTGCCATCGGCGCCGCGCTGTTTGTGGTCGGCTCGCTGACCATGTGCGCCGCCCCCACCATGCTGGTGATCCTGATCGGCCGCGTGATCGTCTCCGTTGCTCAGGCCATTATGAGCGGAAACTATCTGACGCTTATCGGCGAGATCAGCAATGAAAAGGAACGCCCCATGTTCATGACCATCAACGGCGCGGGCATTGGCGTTGCCATGATGCTGGCCCCCATTCTGGCCGGCTACTTTGTGGATAAGATCAGCTGGAGAATGGTGTTCCTGTTCCTCACTGTCATCAGCGCCATTGCCATGATCCTGGTGTTTGCCATGATTCCCACCATTAAGACGCCTGCCATGGAGCAGGGCAAAAAGAAGACCCCCGACTGGGGCGGCGGCATTACCATCGCCATCTTCGGTATGGCCTTCCTGCTGGCCTTCACCTGGGGCAATTCCAAGGGTTGGGGCAGCCCCACGCTGATCGCGCTGTACGTCGTGGCCGTCATTGCGCTGATCGCTTTCATTTCCTGTGAAAAGAAGGGCAGCAACCCCCTGATGCCCTTCCACCTGTTCAAGTATCGCGGCTTCACCCTGGGCCTGATCGCCATGGTGGCATACGGCCCCGCCTGCTACTCCTTCAGCACCTATACCGCCCAGATCGGCGTCGGCGTTCTGGGGCTGAGCTCCACCCACACAGGTACCTTCCTGGCCGTACATGCCATCGGCTATCTGATCTTCAATTTCGTCTGGGGCAAGCTGATCTCCGCTAAGGGTCCCCGGGCGCTGAAGCCGGTGCAGCTGATTTGCCTACTGGGTCTTGCCATTTCCATGATCATCCTTACCTTTGCGCGTCCCGGCAGCTCCGCTGTGATCCTGTATGCGGCGGAATTCCTGGGCGGCGCCTTCAACTCCGCGCTGATCGTCGGCTTTACCCAGATCCTCCAGAAGGAGATTCCCCGCGAATATATCGGCACCGGCACCTCCCTGTTGCAGTTCATGATGAAGCTGGGCGGCACGCTGGGTATCACCATCGGCGGCATGATGGTCAGCTCCACCTGGAGCGCCGGCGTAGGCAGCATCCTCTCCGGCGCCGGCCTGAGCGAGGATGTGACGGCCGCTCTGAGCTCCTCCGGCACACTGCTGAACACCCCCGGCCTGGCCGCTCTGCGAGAAAGCGTCGGCGCTGCTGGCGAGACTGCCTTCGACTCCACTTTGAACTCCCTGCGGATGCTGCTCAACGCCTCCGTCAGCAAGATATTCTGGATGGCGGGTATTCTTCTGGTGGTCTCCGTGATTCTCATGGCCTTTGTCAAGAGCGCACGGAAGGACGAGAGCAAGTAACGCTTCCCTATCGCATCGACCTATAATGATTCAAGGAGGGTATTATCCATGAGTATGAGCAAAAATGTGGCACACACTTCCGCCCGCGGCGTAGAGCCCTATGACAAGTGCTTTGGCGTTGGCGTCCACAAAAAGCTGGAATCCGGCGGATTTTCTCCCTATCCACGCATCGAAAGGATCCGGGAGATGTACAAGACATCTCCGCTCTTTCTGGATTCTGGGCGGGCGCTGGCCTTCACCGCCGCCTATAAGGAATACGAGGCTCAGCCCATCGTTATCAAGAAGGCCAGAGCGCTGGAAAGATACATGAAGACCTGCCCGCTGAACTATGTAGAGGGCGAGCTTCTTCTGCTGGACGACGGCTCCAAGAACTTCGCGGCCCCGGTTTATCTGGAAAACGGCACGTGGATCTATGACGAGCTGCGGGACCGTCCGCTGGACAAGCGCAGCTATAATCCCTTTGTCTACGACGACAAAACCAGAGACGAGATCCTCAGCACCGAGGAATACTGGAAGGGAAAGAGCATCAAGGACGCTTTCCTGGCCAGACTGCCCGAGGATACCGCCAAGGGCTGCGCCTCCGCAGGCCGGATGAACATTTTCAACCCCAGCATCATGGTGGATATGGGCGTGGGGCACATCACGCCGAACTATGAATACGGCCTGCAGAAGGGCCTGGGCGGCATCAAGACCCATGTCCGCCAGTGCAGGGAAAAGCTGGGCACCCCCACCGACATTGCCGGCGTCAGAAGCCTGGAGTTCTATGACGCAGAGCTCATTGTGCTGGACGCCATCTCCGCTCTTTTCCGGAGATACGCGGCCTTTGCCAAGGAGCAGGCCGACGTGTATTCCAGCCAGCAGACCAAGGACGAGCTGCTGCACATGAGCGAAATGTGCCGGCACTTGGCTGAGGAGCCTCCCAGAGATTTCTGGGAAGCGGTGGAGTTTACCTATATGATCCACGTGGTGGCGTTCATGGAGTGCAACGGCCAGGCTATTGCCTTGGGCCGCACGGACCAGTATCTGTATCCCTTCTACCAGAAATCCCTGGAAGACGGAACATATACAAAGGATTTCATGCAGGAGCTGCTGGAGTTCTTCTACCTGAAGCTGACAACCCACGAAAAGCTGGCTCCGGACACCGGCAATGACCAGTGGCGCGGCGGTGTCCGGGGCTGGACCAGCTCCGCGCTGATCGTCGGCGGCACGGACAAGGACGGCAACGACGTGACCAACGATCTGACCTTTATGCTGTTGGACGCCATGATCCACACCCGGCTGGTCAATCCGTTTATCACCGTTCGTTGGCACGACGGCACGCCCTATGAGCTGAAGGTCAAGGTGGCCGAAATGGTGCGCCTGGGCATGGGTCATCCCAAAATGATGAACGATCCCGTCTGCGAAAAGGCGCTGATGCGCCACGGTGTCTCCCACGAGGACGCCATGGACTATGTGAACATCGGCTGTGTGGAGCTGGAGGCTCCCGGAAAGACCTTTGGCTGGCACGACAACAGCTACATTACCCTGCCGAAAGTGCTGGAGCTGGCGCTGAACAACGGCCGCTGTTTCAAGTGCAGCGGTGAGCGCTGCCGGAACTACGGCACTTGCTGCCGTGGCGTGGGCAAGTCCATCGGCCTGGAAACCGGATACCTGAAGGACTTCAAGACGTTCGAGGAAGTGCGCAGCGCCTATGAGGCCCAGCTGAAATACTGGGCGGACCGCACCGTGCAGGCGGTGGATCTGCTGCAGGCCTGTCACATTGAGCGGGACGACTATCCGTTTATGTCCACGTTGATCCTGGACTGCACCGACAGTGGCAAGAGCCTGATGCAGGGCGGCGCGCGGTACAACTTTACCGGCATCCAGTGCCTGGGCCCCGCCACCACCGCCGATTCTCTCACCGCCTTGAAGCAGGTGGTGTATGAGGAGAAAAAATGCACCCCGGAGGAATTCTATGATGCCCTGCTGAAAAACTGGGAGGGCCATCAGCGGCTTTATCAGCTGGTCAACAGCGACAAGGTGCACCATTACGGCAACGACGACGACTATGCCGACGCCATGATGAAGTATGTTCTGGATTCCTTCTGCAACCGGCTCCAGTCCTATCCGCCCACCCGCGGCGGCATCGGCGTGATCAAAGACGGCGTTCTTTCCACGATCATCAACCTGCTGTCCGGCCTGGTCTGCGGCGCGTCGCCGGATGGCCGCAAGCACCACGAGGCCATTTCCGAAAACATTGGCGCCGCCCGGACGGCGCACTCCAACCGCGACAGAAACGGTCCCACCGCATATGCCCGCTCCATCGGCAAGCTCAACCACGAGGAGTTCGGCAGCGGCACGCTGATCAACATGCGCTTCGGTTCCGACACCATCTCCGGTGAAAAGGGCCGGGATAACTTCATTGATTTCCTGGACGGCTACTTCAAGCAGGGACCCATGCACATCCAATTCATGGTTGCTGACCGGGATACCCTGATCGATGCACAGAAGCATCCGGAGGAATACCAGGATCTGCTGGTCCGTGTCTCCGGCTTCAGCTCCTATTTCCACACGCTGAGCAAGGGCTTCCAGGATGAGCTAATCAACCGGACGGAGCAATCCTTCGACTGATCACGGCATGCCCTTCGACCTCGGGTTCCCAACGTACCATTCTGTGCCAACGCTCTCCTCTCACATAAATACCGGGAACCCACACCGTTTTCGGTTTTCCCCGGCGGCCTGAGCCGCCGGGGAAAACCCCGTGACCGCAGCTCTGCCTGCACCAGGCAGACCCTATTCAGATTTGAGGTAAGAAAATGGATGATAACAGGATGACCAACTCTGACGAATCCTCCGGCGCGGCGGATCGCCCCTGCGCCTATGTGGTAAACGTGCAGAGATTTACCATACACGACGGCCCCGGGATCCGGACGGAACTGTTCCTGAAGGGCTGTTCGCTGCGCTGCCAGTGGTGCAGCAACCCGGAGACCTATGAACCCTTCCCCCAGGTAGGCGTGTTTCCGAAAAAGTGCATCGGCTGCGGATACTGCCTCAAGGCGTGCGCCGCGCACGGACACAATGCTCTGCTGACCGGTGAAAACGGAATCACAGGCATTGACCGGAGCCGATGCGACAACTGTCTTCTGTGCGAAGCGGAGTGCATGTCCGGCGCATTGTCCGTCTGGGGCAAAAAAATGACCGCCGACGATGCCATGGACGTGATCCGCCGGGACCGGGAATTCTATGACCGCTCCGGCGGCGGGGTTACTTTGTCAGGCGGCGAGGCCCTTTTGCAGCCGGAGTTCTGCCGGGAGGTCCTGAAGCGGTGCCGGGAGGAAGGAATCCACACCTGCGTGGAATCCGCGCTGCATGTTTCTCCGGTTGCTATCGACAGGGTGGCCCCCTTCACGCAGCTTTTTATCACTGACATCAAGCAAATGGACACTGACGTTCATAAGCGGTTTACCGGCGTGGGCAACCAGCTGATCCTGAGCAATATCCGGAAGCTGGTGGATATGGACATGCCGCTGATCATCCGGATGCCGATCATTCCCGGCTTCAATGACAACACCGCTTATATTGACGCAACCTCTGATTTTATTTTGAACGCGCTGCACAATAAGCCCCTGCAGATCCAGCTGCTGAAATACCGGCCGCTGGGAGAAGAAAAAGCCGAAACGCTGGGCCTGCCCATGGAGATGAAGGCTCTTCGGATCGAAAACCGCGAGGAGTTTGAGGCTCGGATCCGAGGCTATGTAAGGCGGATGAATGAACGAGGGATCCCGGCTATCCCCGGCTCCAGAGGAAAGCCGGAGACAGACCCCAAGGAGGCCTGAGCATGACCTTTCGTCCTGTGCAGACCGTCGGGGCAATTCCATTCCAAGGAAAAGAGGAACAACTATCATGAATTCTGTACAAACCATGCGCACCACCGCGCCAGTCAAGACGTATATCGGTCCGGACAGCAGCCGAATGGTGGGTGCTCTGCTCCGGGAGCAGGGCGTTGACAGCGTCCTGATCGTCACCGACAAGAATATTGAAGCAGCGGGGCTTCTGGCCGGCGTGGAGGACAGTCTGCGCACCGCCGGCTGCTCGTTTATCGTGTACGACGAGACTCCCGCAGATCCGCCCGACACGGCGGTGGACCGTATGTGCGCCCTGTGCTGGGAAAAACGCTGCCAGGCCGTCATCGCCGTAGGCGGCGGCAGCTGCATCGACTCCGGTAAGTGCGTGGCCTTCATGCAGCGCAACCCCGGCCGTATCCGGGACTACCTCCTGGATCCCACGCTTCCCCGTCGGAAGGGCGTTCCCTTCATCGCCATTCCTACTACCTCCGGGACCGGCAGCGAGGTGACCTTCGGTGTGGTCATTACCGACAGCCAGAGCGGCCGGAAAATCGGCGCCGGCGGGCCGGAATTCTTTGCCTCCGCCGGTATTCTGGATCCCCTGCTTACCGTGGGGCTTCCGCGCTCTGTGACCGCATCCACCGCCATGGATGCCTTTGCCCATGCGGTGGAGTCAATGCTCAGCGGAAAGAGCAACCCTACCTGCCGCCTTTTCGCCGGTGAGGCTGTACGCCTGATCTCCGGCAATCTGGAGGCAGTGCTGTCCAACGGGCAGGATGTTTCCCGCCGGCAGCACCTGATGTACGCCGCCTATCTCGCTGCCATGTCCGTCAACGACGGCTCCTGCAGCCTGGGGCACTCTATCGCCCATGTTTTAGGTGCCCACTACCACATTCCGCATGGCGCGGCCTGTGCCATCACCGTTCCCATGACCATCGAGTTCTTTGCCTCGATTTTCCCGGAGCGGATCCGTGCGCTGGGCGAGAGCATGGGCATTGCCACAGATGAGGCCGCCGGCCCGCAGGAGAACGGCATCCGCATTGCCGACGCCGTTCGGGCCATGAACCGGCGGACCGGGATCCCGACCCTGTCCCAGCTTGGCGTTCCCCGGGATGACCTGCCGGATATTGCCCGGCAGGCGTGGGAGGAAAACGAGCATACCATGCTCCAGCCTGCCGTCATGTGCCGGACAGTGGAAGCATCTGACCTGCTGGCTTCGCTGGAGAAGGAATATCTGCTCGGTCAGTCTGCGGAGGTTTCCCGGAGCTGATCGGAACAGCAAAGGGGAAAGGCCGCGTGGCTTTTCCCCCTTTGCCGTTTGCCGTGGATGTGATATAATGGCCGGAACAGGTTAGCCCGCACCCTGCGGCAGAGAGGAGTGACCGTCCGTGAGCATCGTTTCCCTGAAGACGGAGCTGCGACAGCAGATGAAGCTGACGCCCCAGCTGTTGCAATCTATAGAGCTCCTGCAAATGAATTCCCAGGAGCTGCTGAGTTATCTGGGCCGCATGGCTGAGGAAAATCCCACGCTGGAGCTTCAGGACGCGCCGGACATGGCGGATTCTCTTGTCCGGCTGCGGCAGAGGGCTGCGTGGCTGGATGCCGGAGTCCTGGGCTCTTTCCGAACTCACCGGGAGGACTCTGTGCTGGAGCCGGGAGCTCCGGACCGGAGTCTGAACAGTCTGAGCGCCTTTCTGTGCGACCAGCTGGACCGCAGACACCTGTCCGGTCCACTGCTGGCACTGACCAAATATATGGTGCAGCTGCTGGATGAGGACGGTTACCTGGCCCAGGAGGACCTGGACGGTCTGGCCGAACTGAAGATCCCGCAGGCCATGGTGGAGCAGGCGCTGGACATTCTGCAGTCTCTGGAGCCCGCTGGTGTAGGCGCCCGAGGCCTGTCGGAATGTCTGGTGATTCAGCTGAGCCGCCAGAAAAACGTCGTTCCACATGCCATGGATATCGCTGCCCGCTTTCTGCCGGAGCTGGGGCGCAGGCACTACGGGCCCATCGTCAAGGCGCTGGGCATTTCCATGGCGGAGCTTTGGACAGCAGAAAAGGCCATTGCCGCCCTGGAACCCCGGCCGGGGCGGGCTTTTCAGCCGCAGGAGCCCATTGCTTTGGCACGTCCGGATGTGTTTGTTTTGGAAACGGACGGAGAGCTGCAGGTGGTGCTGAATGAGTTTTATCTGCCCAAGGTTTCCGTCAGTAGCTATTACAGCGACATGTCCAGATCCGTCGAGGATCAGGAGGCCCGTGCCTATCTGAAGGATAAGCTCCGGCAGGCCGCCTGGCTGCTGGACAGCCTGGAGCGCCGGGGGAATACGCTGCAGCGCTGCGCCCAGGCGATCTTAAACGCCCAGCAGCCATTTTTTCTGGGTCGGACCACGGAACTGGCTCCTATGAAGCTGACCTCTTTGGCAGAGGCGCTGGAGTTGCACCCGTCCACCGTTTCCCGGGCTGTTCGGGACAAGTATCTGCAATGCCGCCAGGGAACCTATCCGCTGCGGTATTTCCTCAGCCGGCCTGTGGGGCCCCAGGGGATATCCCGCCAGGCAGCAAAGCAGAGACTGCTGATCCATCTCCGGCAGGAGGACCCGGCCCATCCCCTTAGCGACCAGGCGTTGTGTGCGCTGCTGGAGCAGGAGGGCATCCATCTGGCCCGGCGGACGGTGGCCAAATACAGGATGGAGCAGGGAGTCGGACCCTCTGCTGTCCGGCGTGTATAGCCTGCGGGACAAATGTCAAGAAGAAAATTGACAAACACGGTGAAACTGAGAAGCTGATGGATATATCAGGACAGCATATGATTCTTTCGTAATTGCTTAGATGATATTTAATTGTGTCGGCATTTCCGATGACGGCAATCCCATTGACGGTTTTGCCAATGCCAGGTTTTCCGCCAACGGTAAAACCAATATCCATACCGGATTCATGGAGATTTTCGGGCAGAAAAGGCTTGAAATCAGGCACTAAAACCAATACTTGTTGGATTCGTGAAGTATCTGCCATCTGCGTATATGGACTGCACTATTCCACGATTTACGGTATCATGCAACCGGTGCACGGTTTCGTGTGGCCTTTTGTGGTTTGGCTACATATCGTCAGATTCCGTGAAATGCAAAGGTTCGTCCTGTGTACAGAATATCGAATTATGCCGCCCAAAACTGCCAGAAACGAAAAAAGCCCTGTGTCGCGTTCAATACGCAGCACAGGGCTATCCTATATTCTGATGGCATCAAAATATACCCGACGCTCCTTGTCGCCTTTGCCGTAAACAATACATTCCCGCTGATTGAGATTTACGTCGGAAATGTTAAGGTTTACCAGCTCTCCTACACGGATTCCGGTGGAATAGAGCATATCAATGATTGCCACATCTTGGATCTGGGTACAGTGATCCCGCATCAGTTCAATGGTTTCATCAGAAATCACTTCTTTGACCACGGTTTTGGTCTTGATTTTATGGATGCGCCGCATGGGGCTTTTCAGTATGTAATCCTCTTCTTCCAACCACGAGAAAAAGCTGGAAATATTACGGCGAACATTATCAACAGTCACCTTGCTGCAGTTGTTGATTTGCTGATAATCAACAAGGTAACTGCGCACCTCATCTGTGGTGATTTTCCTCACCGGAGTAGAGATATGCGCCAGCAGGTGTTCAATCGTTCCCCGATAATACTTAATTGTTCGATCTGAGCATCCCTCTATTTTCTTGGCATCCAGGAACAGTTTCAAATAATCGGAGTTCGCTGCCGGTTCCTTTTGCGGAGCTTTGTTCGAAAGCTGCTTCAGCAGCACTTCCTGAAGCTTCTTCAGCTGAGATATGTTCAGATACTCAGCGTTCTCATTCATAATGTTTACAAGTCTTTCCTCCATGATGGTACACCTCGTTCTTTGTAGTGTACCAACATCCTGCATCCATTATGGTTTATTAAAATTTAGCCGAAATACTCCTGCATCAGACTGTCAAACAAAGTCTGAGCTTCATCCAAAGCCTTCTGCACGACAACTTTTGATTTGTCGACCTGCTCGACAAAGGCTGCGAATTGCTCTTGGAGTTTCAACGGAGGTACCAACACGGGCAATGCACGCAGTTGCTTCATGTTTATACTTGCAATTCCGGTTGTCTGCTTTGCACATCCGAGAAAATATCGTTTAGCCTTCTGATGTTGCAAATACTCCGAAAAATATACGGGAAGAATTCTCTCTGTCTGTAACCGCACACGGAAAATATGATTCTGGTGAATAGAATTCTTCAGAGGCTTGGAAATTACAGATCCACGCCCCAGTTTATCCGGATCTCCACCTTCAGTCATCAACACATCATAAGGCAGTAGACGATACTGTTCAATTTCCTGCTTTGTTGCCATTATTGTCTTTACTGTAGTCCAATCAATATATCCATCTTTTACATATGGAATCAACTTTGTTTTTCATTTCGCCTGTAATCATATCAAAATCCTCCAAGGCTGTTTTCGTATTTTCTTCGCACTGGTGGCAAACTGCATTTTTACAGTTTGGGTGCCGCCGTGTGAAGAAAATCGCAGGTGTTCAGAGGGATGCAATCCCTTTGGCTCAGGTTTTCCAATAGGGGCGAGCAGCACCCTGCTGGCACACGATTTTGCTCAGCAAAGTCTATTGTGTTAAATC
>ERZ1026997.188-NODE-188-length-30587-cov-6.151349_pt1 | contig 30587 bp, 19 predicted proteins | sample MGYA00519289_ERZ1026997 | MGnify/ENA primary metagenome ERZ1026997 (study PRJEB26926, sample SAMN06164455) | human gut metagenome | biome: ENVO:00009003; feature: ENVO:2100002; material: ENVO:00002003 | host: Homo sapiens | place: USA | collected 2012 ... | reverse complement strand
CTTCTGCCCACGATACTTGGCTGGAGACGGCCCGGAAAAATAGGTAGCGCCAACACAAAACGGACATCTTAGGATGTCCGTTTTTTTTGCGGAAATATATTTTTTTTCAATCCGAATTTCACAGATTGTTCAAAATTATTTCACCATTGACTGGAAAAAGTGCGTATAATAGGAAAACATGGGAAGTGCGAGCCAATTAAAATCCACGGAATATGGGAATACTCACATCATCCGGGTTTTATTCTGAGGTGTTCCCGAAAAGCGGGGAAAAGGTTGATTTTTTCGTTCAAACCTGCTATAATAAACGGACTTGTCAAAGGATAACCGGAAAAGGATTTTTGTTATGCTAAAGAGATTTAAATCGTCTGTCACTTTTTTAATGAAGCTGCTGGCATTTTTGCTGTGCGGCGTATGTTTTTTTGGACTGTTTGGTTTGGAATATTTCTTCCTGCTGCGGCCCAGCCGCACCTTGGGCGTTACTGCGGTGGCCTTCATTGTGGTTTATGTGCTGATGACCAAGGTTTATGGCGGTTTCGACATCGGCAAACGTAAGAGCAAGCCCATCGTGTTCTCCATGGCCCTGGTGCTGCTGCTGACGGATTTGGTTACGCATTTTCTGCTGTGCATCATGAATACCACCGTCATCCACAGAGGCCATTTCGTGTATGAGCGGCCGCTGCTGCTGCTGGCGGTCTATCTGCTGCAGGTAGCCCTGGTGATCGTCATGGCTTATGGCGGAAACGATTTGTACTTCAAGGTCAACAAGCCCCAGCGCTGCCTGATGGTGGCCCGCCGCGGGGAGTGCGTCGAGGACCTCATCCGGAAGGTCGGCCGCTATAAGAAGCAGTATAACATCCAGCAGGTGGCCTGGCTGGATCAGCCGGACCTGCTGTCCTGCGTGGACCAGGCGGATGCCGTCTTTCTGTATGAGCTTTCCGTCCGTGAGCGGACGGACCTGGTGGAGTACTGCTATCAGACCCGCAAGGACGTGTATTACAGCCTGGAGATGTCCGACGTGGTTGCTATGGCCGGGGAGCGCGTCATGTTTGACGACAAGACCCTGATGTTCTGCCCCGTCCGGGAGCTGCGCTTTGAGGAACGCATCCTTAAGCGCACAGGCGACATTCTCATCTCCCTGCTTGGCCTGATTCTGACGTCTCCCATCCTGCTTGTGACGGCTTTGGCCATCCGTATGGAGGACCACGGCCCGGTGTTCTACCGCCAGAAGCGCGCCACTTACGGTGGCCGCGTGTTTGAGGTGTACAAGTTCCGCTCCATGCGGGCCCAAGCCGGGGACATTCACGTCTCCGCCACCAAGGGGGACCAGCGCATCACCAAGGTGGGCCGGATTATCCGCAAGTTCCGCATCGACGAGCTGCCCCAGCTGATCAATGTCCTGAAAAGCGACATGAGCATCGTGGGTCCCCGGCCTGAAATGCTGGAGAATGTCGAGAAATATACCAATGATCTTCCGGAGTTCCGCTATCGCCTGCGGGCCAAGGCGGGGCTTACCGGTCTTGCCCAGATCTATGGCAAGTACAACACATCCCCCCGGGATAAGCTCATTATGGACCTGGCCTACATCCAGCAATACAGCGTCTGGCTTGACCTGAAGCTGATCCTGCGCACGGCGCTGGTGCTGCTGACGCCGGAGGAAAGCACCGAGGCGTTTGAGGACAAAAAAACGGAGGAAAAACCGTAATGCATACCACGAAACGGGCGGTGCTGCTGAGCTGCTCCGACCACTATAACCACCGGCTCTATGTCATCGACGGCTATCTCAAGTCCCAGGGCTATGAGACGGTGTACTATACCGGCGACTTTGACCACTCATCCAAAAAGGTGTTTCACTGCTCGGTCCCCGGATGCCGCCAGATCCATGTGCGGCCCTACCGGAAAAACCTCTCCCTGGCCCGGATCCTGTCACACCGGGACTTTGCCCGGCTGGTGTTCCAGGAGCTGGAGCAGGATCCGCCGGATGTGGTGGTGGCCCAGCTGCCCCCCAACTATCTGGCCCATTACGGCGCCCGCTTCAAGCGCCGCCACCCGGATACCAAGCTGATATTCGAGATCTTCGATATGTGGCCGGAGACGTTCCCCTCCGGCTCCGTGAAGCAGCTGCTGGCCCTGCCGTTTTCCGTGTGGGCGGGGCTGCGGGATAAGAACCTGCCTGCTGCGGATCGGGTCATTCCCGAGTGCAGGCTGTTCTGCCGCAAGCTGGGCCTGCCGGAGGAGAACGCCATTTACCTGGCGGCTCAGCGTTCCCCGGACCAGCCCCACCAGGCCAGGCTTCGGGCCGACGGCCTGGACCTGTGCTACCTGGGCGCCATCAACAACGTGGTGAACATTGATGCCATCGCGGACCTGACGGCTCAGCTTCGGCGGCTGAAGCCCGTGACCATTCACGTCATCGGCGACGGCGAGAAATGTCCCCAGCTGCTCCAGGCGCTGAAGGACGCCGGGGCGGAGGTGGACTGGCGCGGCGTGGTGTACGACGAGGCGGAGAAGCACGCCGTCATGAGCTGCTGTCACTTTGGCTTCAACCTGATGAAGCCCGACGTCTGCGTGGGTCTGACTATGAAATCTGTGGACTATTTCCGCCATGACCTGCCCATTCTCAACAACATTCCTGCCGACACCGCCGAGCTGGTGGACCGGGAACAGGTGGGTGTCAACGTGGGACCGGATACGGCGGCCCAGGTGGCCGGAATGACGGTGGAGGACTGCCTGCGCATGCGGGAGAATGTCCGCCGGGTGTTTGACGAAACCTTTGACCTGCCGGTGGTGCAGGCCCGTTACGCTGCCCTGCTGCGGGGCATTGTGTGAGGATAAGACCATGGAAAAACAAATATTGATCCTGCTGGCGGCCTATAAGGGCGGCCGATTCATCCGGCCCATGGTGGATTCCATCCTGGCCCAGGATGTAGGGGGCTGGAAGCTGATCCTGTCGGACGACGGAGAGGATACCGCCCCCATTTTGCAGGAATACGCCGACCGGTATCCGGATCGGATTACCCATTACCGTTCCGGCCGCCGGTTCGGCAGCGCCCAGAAGCACTTTATGCACCTGCTGGAGCAGTTTGGCGATCAGGCGGATTACGTCATGTTCTGTGACCAGGACGACGTGTGGCATCCGGACAAGGTGCGCCTGACCCTCCGGCTCATGGAGCAGGTGGAGACGGACCCGTCCCTGCCGGTGCTGGTCCACACGGACCTGCGGGTGGTGGACGGTGAGCTGCGGGAGATGGACCCCTCGTTCCAGCACTATTCCGGCCTGGACGGCCATCGGCTGTCCCTGCCCCAGCTGCTGGTCCAGAATGTGGTCACCGGCTGCACGGTGATGATCAACCGCTCCTTGGCGCGGCTGGCCTGCCGCCCGGTGGAGGAGGGGGACATGCTTATGCACGATTGGTGGCTGGCGCTGATCGCCGCCGCCATGGGCCGTGCCGTGTTCCTGGATCGGGCCACCATCGACTACCGCCAGCACGGCGGCAATGTGGTGGGCGCCAAGGACCCCCGCTCGGCGGGCTATGTGCTCCAGAAGCTGAAGGGCGGCGCCGTGCGCCGGTCCCTTTCCGATACCGCCCGTCAGGCGGGGGCGTTTCTTGCCTGCTATGAGCAGGAGCTGACCCCGGACCAGCGGGCGCTGCTGGCGGATTATGCCGCCGCGCCCCAACGGGGAAAACTGGCCCGGCTGGCCCTTTATCGGCGGCGGGGTCTGTGGAAGTACGGCCTGAATCGCCGTATAGGACAAATTCTTTGGTGGTGACTTTTTTGCATAATCAAATTCATAACGTGGCGGAGGAGTTCCGGCGCGGCACCTTTGTCCAGCGGTGCAGCCAGCTCTCCTTCGGCGTGCTGTGCCTGTTTCTTCTGGAGTGCAGCATCACCGGCGGCGGCCGCTATTGGGAGGCCGGTCCGGTGAGCATCCGCATTTTGCTGGGCGGACTGGCGGCTGTTCTGGCGCTGCCGGAGCTGCTGCGGAATCTGGGCGCATATCTGAAAAAGCCGGTTATCTGGCTGACGGTGATTTTCGCCGTGTGGCTGGTGTTCTGCGCTTGGCGCGGCATCCGGGCGGAAAACCGCATGGATGTGCTGATAACCGATGTGAAGGGCTTTATGTGGCTGCTGCTGGTGCCTGTGCTTGTGGCCACGGTCCGGTCCCGGCAGCGCCTGCGGGTGCTTTTGAGCTGGGTCCTGGCCGGCGCGGTGATCCAGGCCGCGGTGATTCTGGCAGTCAACGCCGGCGTGGTGCTGATGGACGACCCTGCCCCTCTGTGCCGGTGGCTGAACGAGCACGCCGTAGGCATCGTGGACGTGGTGTCGGCGCGGCTAGTGCGGGTGTTCTTCAAGAGCAGCCCCTATATGGTCGTGGCCTGCGTCATCGCCCTGTTCCGCCAGGCACAGGCGCCTAAGCTGCGCTGGCGCTATGTGCTGGCTGTGAGTCTGCTGCTGTGCGCCCTGCTGCTGAGCTTCACCCGTTCCCTGTATGGGGCCTTGGGCCTGACGGCGGTGCTGAGCATCACGGCGGTGCTGATTCTGTGCCCCGCCGGGCGCAAGCGGGTGCTGGCATTTCTGCTGGCGGTGGTGGTGTGCTTCGGTGTCATGAGCACGGTCCAGGAGATCGTGCTGGAGGGCAGCTATCTCAGCTTTGCCGTTTCCCGCACGGTCGGCAGGGAGATTCCCGCCTCCTGGGCGTCCCAGCTGCGCCAGAGGCTCCGGGGTGATACGCCCGGGAACCAGCCGGACAGCAGCGAAATGGACAGCCAGCGTTCCTATATTGAGGTGACTGAGCGGTCCGACCAGCTCCGCCAGGAGACGAAGGACGGCCTGAAGGTCTATATCCGGCGCAGCCCCGTCATCGGCTGCGGCCTGGGCGCCTCTGCCGCCAACCGGGAGAAGGGCGTGGACGAATACTTCTACCTGGATATGCTGGCCCGGACGGGGATCGTGGGTCTGGTGCTGTACATTCTGCCCTTTGGCTATGTGGTGCTGTGGTGCCTGCGGCGGCGTTCGCTGCTGCGGGAGTGCCCGGAGGGGGCGGCCGTTGTCTGCGGCCTGTGCACCTTCTGGGTCGTCACCTGGTTCAACCCCTGGATGAACGCCGTGCTGGGCATCGCCTGGTATGCCGTCACCCTGTCGGTCCCCCAGGCGCTGGAGGAGCAGAACGCCTGAATCCCACGCAACAGGAGAGTTTATTGCAATGGCGAATGAATCAAGCGGAAAAAAAGCTCTGAAGGCCGGCCTTGGCTACACAGTGGGCAATATGCTGGTGAAGGGCCTGTCCTTCCTGGCCATCCCGCTGTTTGCGCGGCTGATGACGGTGGAGGACTTCGGCATTTACAGCACCTTCAGCTCCTATGTCATGATCATGACGGTGCTGGCGGGCTTCACCCTCCACACCAGCGTCCGCAACGCAAAGCTGGACTATGCTGAGCGCACCGGGTCCTATTGCTCCTCGGTGACGCTGCTGGTCATCGGCAATTCCCTGCTGCTGCTGGCATTGAGCCTGGTGTTTGCCGCGCCGCTGGCCCGGGTCCTGAGCCTGGAGCAGCCATTTCTTCCGGCGCTGATCGTGCTGGAGAGCTTCGGCATGGCCATGCTGACCTTCTACAACTCCGTCCTTTCGGTGGACTATAAGTATAAGGAGTACCTGGTGCTGAGCCTGGTGTATGCCGTGGCTGGCATCGGCGGCTCCGTGTTGCTGATCCTGACCCTCTGCCGGGGCCAGGGGTATCTGGGCCGCATTCTGGGCACATTGATTCCTGCGGTGCTGGTGGGCATCTATGTGGTGGTCCGCCTGTGGCGGAAGGAGCGGCCCCTGGTCAGCCGGGAATACTGGCGCTACGGTATGGGCATCAGTCTGCCCACCGTGCCCCACGGCCTGAGCCAGCTGCTGCTGAACCAGTTTGACCGCATTATGATCAAGTCCATCATCGGCAGCACCGAGGCCGGGCTTTACAGCTTTGCCTATAATGTGGGCATGATCTTCCAGGTCATCACCAATTCCATGGACACCGCCTGGGCGCCCTGGTTCTTTGAAAAGATGAAGGCCAGGGAGTATCCGACCATTCGCCGGGCGGCCTCGGCGTATGTGGTGTTTGTGTCCATCGGGGCCATGGCCCTGGCGCTGATCTCTCCGGAGGTCATCCTCATTGCCGGCGGCTCCAAATACAGCGACAGCCGGTATGTGACCATGCCCATTGTCCTGTCCATGTACTACGCATTTTTGTATACCCTGCCCTCGTCGGTGGAGTATTACTATAAAAAGACCAAGCTCATCGCTCTGGGCACCATGCTGGCGGCGGGAATGAACATCCTGCTCAACGCCGTGTTCATTCCATCCTTCGGCTATGTGGCGGCGGCGTATACCACGGTGGCGTGCTACCTGCTGTATTATCTGCTGCATGTGGTATTTGCCTGGTGGGTCCACAAGGGCATGGTGTATGACATTCTCCAGCAGTTCCTCTGGCTGGGAGTGGTGTCGGTGGTGTCGCTGGTGACGGTGGCACTGACGGATCTGTTCTGGGTCCGGATGGGGCTGCTGGCAGCGGGACTGGGCGTGTGCGCCCTGTGGGCTGTCAGGCACCGGGATCAGGTTATGAGACTCATTGCGGTGTTCCGCAAAAAACCGGCATAAAATCGGGACAAAACCCGGGCAAAAGCGGGACATCCCGCTGCGTATCGGGACAGAAATAGACAGATAAAGACGAAATATCGGATAGGAGTGAGATAAGTGGAGGAACTGACACTGCGACAAATGCAGGAGGGCGCTCTGAACATTCTCAAAAAATTGGACGGCATCTGCCGGGAGCAGGGGCTGCGGTACTTCCTGTTTTATGGGACCCTCATCGGGGCCATCCGCCACAAGGGCTTCATCCCCTGGGATGACGACCTGGACGTGGCCATGCCCCGGCCGGATTTTGACAGGCTGGTGGAATATTGCCGCCGGCACCGGGAGGAGCTTCTGCCCATGCGCCTGATGACCGTGGACGACAACCCCCGGTATGTGTACCCCATCGCCCGCTTCAGCGACACCCGCTACCGGGTGAAATACCAGGGCATCCGGGATTACGGCCTGGGCCTGTTTGTGGACATTTATCCGCTGGACGGCTGCGGTGACACGGAGGAGGAGGCCAGGGCCTGGGTGCAGCAGCCCATGCGGGATGTGAAGTTCATCAACTGCTGCGCCGCCGACCGGTTCACGCCCAGCCGCCGGGGCTGGCTCCACACCCCTGCCAAGCTGGCGGGCTTTGCCTGGGCCCGGCTCCACGGAAGCGCCCATTACATCCACCGCATTGAGGCCTGGGCCCGGCAGAAGGACTATGAGAAGTGCCGCTATGTGGGCTGCACCGTTTGGGATACCAACTGGAACATCGTGTTCCCGCGGGAGGACCTGGAAAAAACGCTGTATGTTCCCTTTGAGGACGCAGAGTTCCCCATTCCCGCCGGATATGACCGGATGCTGCGCCATACCTATGGCGATTACATGACGCCCCCGCCGCCGGAACAGCGGATCGGGCAGCATTTTTACACCGTATGGCCCAAGGAACAAGGGGCCGCGGAGGAACATAAGGAAGGAGCCATCTCATGAAAGGTATCGTTTTGGCCGGCGGAGCCGGCACGCGCCTGTATCCCCTGACCATGGTCACCAGCAAGCAGCTGCTGCCGGTGTATGACAAGCCCATGATCTATTACCCCCTGTCCACCCTGATGATGGCGGGGATCCGGGACATTCTCATCATCTCCACCCCCACAGATCTGCCCAATTTCGAGCGTCTGCTGGGGGACGGAAGCCAGTTCGGCATCCGGCTGAGCTATAAGGTGCAGCCCTCGCCCGACGGTCTGGCCCAAGCGTTCCTGCTGGGCGAGGAGTTCATCGGCGACGACTGCTGCGCCATGGTGCTGGGAGACAACATCTTCTACGGCAGCGGCTTCCGTGCCCGTCTGAAGCAGGCGGCGGCGGACGCCCAGCAGGGCCGGGCCAGCATTTTCGGCTACTACGTCAACGACCCCGAGCGCTTCGGCATCGTGGAGTTTGACGAAACCGGCAAGGTCATCTCCGTGGAGGAGAAGCCCCAGCATCCCAAGAGCAACTACTGCATCACGGGGCTGTATTTCTACGACAACCGGGTGGTGGACATGGCCAAGCGGGTGAAGCCCAGCGCCCGGGGCGAGCTGGAGATCACCGACCTGAACCGCTTCTATCTGGAGGACGGCACCCTGAACGTGCAGCTGCTGGGCCGGGGCTATGCCTGGCTGGATACCGGCACCATGGACTCTCTGGTGGATGCGGCGGACTTTGTGCGCACCATCGAGACCCGGCAGGGCTCCCAGATCGCGGCACTGGAGGAGATCGCGTTTACCGAGGGCTGGATCGACCGGGAGACGCTGCTCCAGTCCGCCCAGCGCTATGGCAAGTCTCCCTACGGCCAGCACCTGATGCATGTGGCTGAGGGCAAAATTCGTTATTGATAGGTGATTTGCATGAAAATTCTGGACACAAAAATTCCCGAGGTAAAGATCATCGAGCCGGACGTGTTCGGCGACCACCGGGGCTGGTTCATGGAGACCTGGTCCCTGCCCAAGTATGAAGCCCTGCATTTCAACAGCATGCAGGACAACGAGAGCTTCACCGCTAAGAGGGGGACCCTGCGGGGCATCCACTTCCAGCAGGACCCCATGGCCCAGGCCAAGATCGTCCGGGTGGTGCGGGGCGCCGTGATGGACGTGGCGGTGGACCTGCGGAAGGGCTCACCCACCTATTTGCAATGGGTATCCGTGGAGCTCAGCGCCGAGAACAAGCGCCAGTTCTACATTCCCCGGGGCTTTGGCCACGGCTTCGTGACCCTGACGGACGACGTGGACTTCTGCTATAAGGCGGACAACCTCTATGACCATCCCAGCGACCGGTCCATCCGCTTCGACGACCCTTCCATTGGCGTGGACTGGGGCGTGACGGACCCCATTCTGTCCGACAAGGACAAAAACGCTCCGCTGCTGGCGGACAGCGACTGCAACTTCGTTTACGGAAAGGGAGAATGAGCCATGACCATTATCGTTACCGGCGGCGCCGGCTTTATCGGCAGCAACTTCGTGTTCCATATGCTCAAGGAGCATCCCGATTACCGCATCGTATGCCTGGACAAGCTGACCTATGCCGGAAACCTGTCCACCCTTGCCCCTGTGATGGACAACCCCAACTTCCGCTTCGTGAAGGCGGATATCTGCGACCGGGAGGCCGTTTACAAGCTGTTTGAGGAGGAGCACCCCGACATGGTGGTGAACTTCGCCGCCGAGAGCCATGTGGACCGCTCCATCGAGGACCCCGGTGTGTTTTTGCAGACCAACATCATCGGCACCGCCACCATGATGGACGCCTGCCGCAAATACGGCATCCAGCGCTATCATCAGGTGTCCACCGACGAGGTGTACGGCGACCTGCCCCTGGACCGGCCCGACCTGTTCTTTACCGAGGAGACGCCTATCCACACCTCCAGCCCCTACTCCAGCTCCAAGGCTGCCGCCGACCTGCTGGTGCAGGCGTATCACCGGACCTATGGTCTGCCCGTTACCATCAGCCGCTGCTCCAACAACTACGGGCCCTATCACTTCCCCGAGAAGCTGATCCCCCTGATGATCGCCAACGCCCTCAACGACAAGCCCCTGCCCGTGTACGGCGAGGGCCTCAACGTCCGGGACTGGCTGTATGTGGAGGATCACTGCCGGGCCATCGACCTGATCATCCATAAGGGCCGGGTCGGCGAGGTGTACAACGTGGGCGGCCACAACGAGATGCGCAACATCGACATCGTGAAGCTGATCTGCAAGGAGCTGGGCAAGCCCGAGAGCCTGATCGTCCATGTGGCGGATCGGAAGGGCCACGATATGCGCTATGCCATTGACCCCACCAAGATCCACAACGAGCTGGGCTGGCTGCCGGAGACCAAGTTCGCCGACGGCATCAAAAAGACCATCGACTGGTACCTGAACAACCGTTCGTGGTGGGAGACCATCATCTCCGGCGAGTATCAGGATTACTACGAGAAGATGTACGGAAATCGCTGAGCCATGGAGCAGCAGGCAGCAGAAGTCCGGATGGGGCAGACGCACCTGGGCTTTGTGGACGCGGCAAAGGGCCTGGGCATGCTGGCCATCATCTGGGGCCACATGGACTACCTGTGGAGCACCAGCTCCGTATGGTTTTCCTCCTTCAAGATCGCTGTGTTCTATGTGGTGGTGGGCCTGCTGAAGGCATACCGCTATGGGGAGCGGGGCCAGAGGGATTCCTGTGCACAGGTGATGAAAAAACGCTGGTATTCCCTGGTGATCCCCTATGGCGTGTTTTCGGCTCTGGCGATTCTGGCGCACCTGGCTTTTCTCACCATACACGGCGGCAGCAGACTGGCGGCCCTGAAGGGGGACGTGATCCTGACGGTGACGCTGCGGGGTGTTGCCACCCTGTGGTTTCTGCCTACGCTGCTGATCGCTGAGCTGCTGTTTGCGGCGGTGCGGCCGGAGGGCTGGTCTGCCGCCAAGCGCATACTGGTGTGTGTCCTGGCGCCGGCTATCCTGTGCGTCATCGGCTATTTCTATCAGGGAATGGATATTCCCGGGGCGGATCGCCTGTGGGTGCAGGTGGTGCGCAATCTGTTTATTGTTCTGGCCAAGAGCGTCAGCGGCTTTTGGTTCATGCTGTGCGGGTATCTGCTTTACCGGCGGGGGAAGCCGCAGCGGCTGGGAAGGCTGCCGGTGCTGGCGGTCCTGCTGGCGGTGAATCTGGGCCTGTCGCTGCTGAGTCCGGACCTGGATTTCAACTCCTTTAAGCTGGGGTCCTTTGCTCCGGTGTTCTATCTCAACGGTGTGTTGGGTTCCGTGGCCGTTCTGGAGCTGCTGCGCTGGCTGGAGGCCCGCATATCCCTGAGGCCCCTGATCTGGTGCGGCAGGCACTCCATGTTCCTGATGGCCACGCATCTGCCCTGGCAGATCGCGCCGGAGCTGGTGATGCTGGGCAAGCGTTTTTACCTGACACAGACGCCGACGGCGCCGTATTTCCTGATGATGCTGGCGGAGTTCGCGGTGCTGATGCTTATTGAGGCTGCACTGGTCTGGTGCAAAGAGAAGGTCAAAGCCGCCATGACCGGGCGCTGGGGAAAAGAGCGGCCCATCTGCAAGGCGGTCAAGTATCTGTAACGAGGAGGTTACAAGCAATGAAGGTATTGGTAACGGGCGTGGGCGGTCAGCTGGGCCACGATGTGATGAACGAGCTGGCCCGCCGGGGCCATCAGGGCGTGGGCAGTGACATCGCCCCGGTGTACAGCGGCATTGCAGACGGCTCTGCCGTGACGGAGATGCCCTATGTGCCCATGGATATCACCAATGACGCCCAGGTGCGGCAGGTGATGGACGATGTGCGGCCCGACGCCGTGATCCACTGCGCCGCCTGGACGGCGGTGGACCTGGCCGAGGACGCCGACAAGCAGCCCAAGGTACGGGCCATCAACGTGGACGGCACCGCTCATCTGGCGGCGGCGTGCAAGGCCCAGGACTGCAAGATGATGTACATTTCCACGGACTATGTGTTCAATGGGCAGGGCCAGACGCCCTGGCAGCCGGACTGCAAGGACTATCAGCCCCTGAACTACTACGGCGAGACGAAGCTGGGCGGCGAGTTGGCCGTCAGCTCTGCGCTGGAGAAATACTTCATCGTGCGGATCGCCTGGGTGTTCGGTCTGAACGGCAAGAACTTCATCAAGACCATGCTCCAGCTGGGCAAGACCCACGACAAGCTGCGGGTGGTGTGCGACCAGATCGGTACGCCCACCTATACCCTGGACCTGGCCCGGCTGCTGGTGGATATGATCGAGTCCGACAAGTACGGCTATTATCACGCCACCAATGAGGGCGGGTACATCTCCTGGTACGAGTTTGCCTGCGAGATCTTCCGCCAGGCGGGTCTGCCGGTGCAGGTGGACGCCGTGACCACGGCGGAATACGGCGCGTCCAAGGCGGCGCGGCCCTTCAACAGCCGGCTGGATAAGAGCAAGCTGGCGGAGAACGGCTTCACGCCGCTGCCGGACTGGAAGGATGCCCTGAGCCGGTATCTCAAGGAGCTCGGCACCAATCAATAAAAGAAAAACGCTGCCTGCCCAGCAGGCGGCGTTTTTTTTCGCCTTAACGGGGCTTTCCACCGGGGGGAAAATGCGGTATACTGTCAGATAAGAGTTTTTTGGGACAGCAGCCATGGTATCCTGCTGTCAGTGCGTCAGAAAGGAGGCGGGGCGGATGCTGTCTGTATGGGTAGGACGGGCCGGGTCCGGAAAATCCCGGCGGGTACTGGAGGCTATGGAGAAAAACCGGGGACTGCGGCGGCAGGTGCTGCTGGTGCCGGAGCATATTTCCCACGAGGCGGAGGTGGACCTGTGCCGGGCCCTGGGGCCCACGGCGTCCCGGGATGCGGAGGTGCTGAGCTTCCGGAGCCTGTCGTCCCGGGTGCTGGCCGAAACGGGAGGGCTGGCGGAGTTTACCCTGGACAACGGGGGAAAGCTCCTGACCATGCGGCGGGTTTTGCAGGAGCTGGCGCCAGAGCTGCGGGTGTTCGGGCGGCCCAGTCAGCGGGCGTCGTTTCTGCGGCAGCTGACGGACCTGATGGAGGAGCTTTACGCCTATGAGATCGGGCCCCGGGACCTCTATGCACATGTAGAGGACCTGGAGGGCGCTATGGGTGATAAGCTGCGGGATATCGCGCTGCTGTATGCGGCGTATGACGCCCGGCTGCGCAACGGAGACATGGATGCCCGGTCCCGGCTCCAGAAGCTCCGGGAGCATCTGGAGCACAGCGACTATCTCCGGGGCTGCGATGTGTATCTGGACGGGTTTTCCTATTTCAACCGCCAGGAGGAGAGCATATTGGAGCTGGTGCTGCGGCAGGCCAGCAGCGTTACCGTGACCCTGCTGGGGGACCGGGGCAATGAACAGCTGTTTCAGAATGCTCTGCGCCAGCGGATGCGCCTGGAGCGCATGGCTCGGCGTGTGGGGCAGAGTATGGAAGTCCTGTGGTGCGAAAAGCAGGGGAGCGGCCCCTTGGATCACCTGGAGCGGCACTTTTTTGGCCGGGAGACGGCCTATGAGGGCCAGGCGGAGGGAATTCGCCTGTATCAGGCCGCCACGGCCTTCACCGAGGTGGAATGGGTGTCCCAGCAGCTGAGGCAGCTGGCGGCAGAGGGATACCGCTGGCGGGATATGGGCGTGTGCGCCCGGAATATGGAGGTTTACGGCCCACTGCTGGAGAGCGTGTTCCGCCGGGACGGCATCCCGGCCTATATCAGCCGCCGCAGCGATCTGCTGGAAAAGCCGCCCATCACCATGCTGTTGGGGGCCCTGGACGCCGTTACCGGCGGCTTTGACCGGGAGGACGTGTTCCGCTGCCTGAAGACCGGCCTGGGGGGCATTTCCCCGGATGAGTGCGATATCCTGGAGAATTATGTGATCGTGTGGGATATCCGGGGCGGCATGTGGCTGCGGGAGGGCGACTGGACCGCCAGCCCCGACGGCTACGGACGGGAGATGACGGAGACTGCCGCCGCACGGCTGCGGCAGGTCAATGGCGTCCGGCGGCGGGTACGTCTGCTGCTGGAGCCCCTGTATCAGGGGATGAAAACGGCATCATCCGCCAGGAGCAAGGCGGAGTGCCTGTACACATTTTTGCAGGAGGCCGGTGTACCCCAGGCCCTGGAGGAAAGCGCCGGGAAGCTGCTGGCAGAGAACCAGCCCCAGCTGGCGGAGGAATATGTGCAGCTGTGGGAGATATTCTGCGGGGTGCTGGACCAATTTGTGGAGATCCTGGGGGACACGGAGCTGACGGGTGAGGAGTTCGCGCGGCTGCTGCGGCTGGTGCTGACCCAGTACAGCGTGGGTACCATTCCTGCCACCCTGGACCAGGTGAAGGTCAGCGAGATCACCCGCAACGACCGGCACCGGGTAAGGTGCCTGTTCCTGCTGGGGGCCAACGACCACGTGCTGCCTATGCCGCCCAGCGGCCACGGCCTGCTGGACCCGGAGGACCGGGAGACCTTGCAGCAGCGGGAGATCCTGCTGTCGGACGCCGTGTTTGACCCGCTGGACAACGAGCTGCAGAATATTTACGCGTGCCTGGCCCAGCCCACGGAGCGGCTTACCGTCAGCTGGCCGGTGGGGGACATCAGCGGCGCTCAGCTGCGGCCCTCCTTCGTGGTGCAGCGGATGGAGAAGCTGTTTCCGGATCTGCACGTCCTGCGGGAGGACGGGGCCTACCGGCGGATGCTGCCTGCCACGGCTCTGGAGCTGGCCGGCAGCGACAGGGCACTGGAGCGGTATTTCCGGCAGCAGGGCGGCTATGACCGGGTGCTGGATGCCATGGACCGGAGCCGCGCCCTGGGCCGGGGACGGCTGTCGCCGGAGGCGGTGCAGGCCCTGTATGGGCGGTCCCTGCACATGTCGGCCTCCCGGATGGACCAGGTGAAGCGGTGCCACTTCGGGTACTTCATGCAGTATGGTCTGCGGGCCAGGGAGCGCCGCCCGGCGGGCTTCGAGGCCCCGGAGATCGGCACGTTCATCCACTATTTATTGGAAAATGTGGCCCGGGAGGTAAAGAACCGGGGCGGCTGGAGCCAGGTGGAGCGGGAGGAGCTGCGCCGCCTGGTCCGGGAATACATAGACCAATACGCCCGGGAGGAGATCGACGGCTATCGGGAGAAAAGCGCCCGGTTCCGGTATCTGTTTTCCCGGCTGCGGACGGCGGCCTGCGCCATCGTGGAGGACATGGCCGGGGAGCTGGCCCAATCGGATTTTTCACCGGTGGCCTTCGAGCTGGGCTTCGGCGGCCGGGACGGGCAGCTGCCCGCCGTTACCGTCACCGAGGGAGATGAGACCCTGTCCGTCAGCGGCAAGGTGGACCGGGTGGACGGCTGGCTCCACGACGGAAAGCTGTATCTGCGGGTGGTGGACTACAAAACCGGGAAAAAAGCCTTTGACCTGTCGGACCTGCGGTACGGCCTAGGCATTCAGATGCTCCTGTACCTGTTCACTCTGGAGAAGGAGGGCCGCAGCTATTTCGGCTATCCCATTGTGCCGGCGGGGGTACTGTATCACCCGGCCCGGGAGGTGATCCTGAAAAAGGACCGGGGCATCCAGCCGGAAAAGCTCCAGGCTGCCCTGCAGGAGGAGCTGCGCCGCAGCGGCATGGTGCTGGCGGACCCGGAGGTGCTGCGGGCTATGGAGCACAGCGCTCTGGAAGCACCCCATTATCTGCCCATTCGGGTGAAGAAGGACGGCTCCATTTCCGACGGCATCGCATCGGCGGAGCAGCTGGGGAAGCTGGGCCGGTATGTGGAGGATCTGCTGCACCAGATCGCCAGGGAGATCGGCTCCGGCAATATTGACGCCGACCCGGTGGCACGGGGACCCCAGGAGCGGGCCTGCGACCGCTGCGATTTTGCTGCGGCCTGTGCCTTCCAGGAGGGCCGGGGCGGCGATCGGGTGCGCTATATCAGAACTGTAAAGCCGGAGGAATTCTGGCAATTCGTGGACGCGGAAAGTGGGAAGGAGGGGAGCACATGCCGCTGACGCCGCAGCAGGAAACAGCCGTATATGACCGGGGCGGAAGCCTTCTGGTGTCCGCCGCCGCAGGCTCCGGCAAGACGAAGGTTCTGGTGGAGCGCTTGTTTTCCTATATGGAGCAGGAGGGCTGTCAGGTGGACGACTTCCTGATCATCACCTATACCAAGGCCGCAGCGGCGGAGCTGCGGGGCAAGATCGCCCAGGAGCTGACCCGCCGGGTGGCGGACCGGCCCGGGGACAGCCACCTGCGGCGGCAGATGCTGCGGGTGTATCAGGCGGACATCAAAACCGTGGACGCCTTCTGCGCCGGACTGCTCCGCGAGAACGTGCACCTGCTGCCCCCGGTGGAGGAGCACAGCCTGACCCCGGATTTCCGGGTGCTGGACGAACAGGAGGCCATGCTGCTGCGGCGGCGGGTGCTGGATCGGGTATTGGAGGATTTTTACGCCCACATCGAGGAGGACGGCAACGCCCGGCAGCTGGCGGAGACCCTGGGAGCCGGACGGGATGACCGGGCGCTGGAGGCCCTGGTGCTGGACCTCCACGAAAAGACCCAGAGCCACCCGCACCCCCTGCGGTGGCTGGAGCAGCTGCGGCAGGGCTGGGAGGTCACCCCCCAGGAGCTGGCGGACAACGGCTGCGGCCGGTATCTCATGGAGGACGCCCTGCGCCGGGCGGACTTCTGGGCCCGGCGGCTGACCCGGGCCGTGGAGGATATGGCGGACTATCCCGCCGTGTACAAGGCCTACGGTGACCGGTTTCTGGAGGTGGCCCAGGGCCTGGAGGCCCTGCGGGACAAGGCCGCCGGCGGCTGGGACAGTCTTGCCCAGGGCGTGCCGTCCTTCCGGCGGATGGGCGTGGCCAAGGGGGAGGAGAACGCCGCCTGCCGGGAGCGGGCCAAGGCGGTGCTGGAGCAGGCCAAAAAGGCGCTGAAGGACATTCAGGCAATCTTTTCTGTGCCGGAGGCGGAGCTGCTGGAGGACCTGCGCCAGATGGCCCCGGCCATGCTGGCCCTGCTGAGCCTGACGGCCCGGTTCACCCTGCGCTACCAGGCGGAGAAGGTCCGGCGGAACGTGATGGACTTTTCCGACCAGGAGCACTACGCCATCGACCTGCTGACCGACGGCCAGGGCCAGCCCACGGACCTGGCCCGGCAGGTGGCCTCCCGCTACCGGGAGGTGATGGTGGACGAATATCAGGACAGCAACCAGGTGCAGAACTGCATTTTCCGGGCGCTGTCCGACCGGGAGCGGCGGCTGTTCGCCGTGGGCGACGTGAAGCAGAGCATCTATCGCTTCCGGCTGGCGGACCCCACCATCTTTCTGGAAAAATACCTGTCCTATGTTCCCGCGGCGGAAGCGGAGGAGGGCCAGCCCCGGAAGGTGCTGCTGAGCCGGAATTTCCGCTCCCGCCGGGAGGTGCTGGACGGCACCAACTTCGTGTTCCGGTCTGTTATGTCCCGGGAAATGGGGGAGATGGACTACGGCGACGACGAGCAGCTGTACTTCGGCGCGGAGGCGGCGTACCCGCCCCGGCCGGGCATGGAGCCGGAGCTGCACCTGATCAGCGTGGAGAATACGGAGGAGGAAACCTTCGACCGGACGGAGATGGAGGCCCGGTTCACGGCCCGCCGCATCCGGCAGCTGCTGGACGAGAAATTCCCGGTGCAGGGGGAGGACGGCCGGCCCCGGCCGGTGGAGCCGGAGGACATCGTCATTCTCATGCGCTCCCCCCGGGCCAGGCTGGCGGCCTATACGGCGGCCCTGCGGCGGGAGAATATCCCCTGCACCAGCGGGGAAAGCGAGGCCTTCTTCAGCACCCCGGAGGCGGCGGTGATGGTGTCGTTTTTGCAGATCATCGACAATCCGCGGCAGGATGTGCCGCTGATCGCCGTGCTGCGGTCGCCGCTGTTCGGCTTTTCCCCGGACCGGCTGGCCCAGATCCGGGCGCTGCTGCCGGAGGGAGACTACTATGACGCCCTGTGCCTGGACGAGCATGAGGACACGGCGGCCTTCCGGCAGACGCTGGACGGTCTGCGGCTGGCCGCCCGGGACATGACGGCGGACCGGCTGCTGTGGAAGCTCTATACCCAGTGCCACGCCATGGCGGTGTTCGGGGCCATGGAGGGCGGCGCGGCCCGGAAGGAAAACCTCATCGCCCTGTATACCTACGCCGGGCAGCAGGCGGCGGCAGGGCGAGGCGGCCTGTTTGACTTCGTGACCCAGCTCCACGACCTGCTGGAGGAAGGACGTCAGCCGCCTATCTCCACCCAGGCCACCGGCAGCGGCGTGCAGATCATGAGCGTCCATCGGTCCAAGGGACTGGAGTTCCCGGTGGTGATCCTGGCGGACCTGCACAAGCGCTTCAACGCCGACGACTTCCACCGGCCGGTGCTGGTGCATCCCCAGCTGGGGCTGGGCACCGAGCGGGTGGACCGGCAGCGGCGGATCCGGTACGATACCGTTACCAAATCCGCCGTGGCGGCGGCCCTGACCCGGGAGAGCAAGGCCGAGGAAATGCGCATTCTGTACGTGGCCCTGACCCGGGCCAAGGAGAAGCTCATCTGCGTGGACTGCATGTCCCACGCCCGGAAACGGGCGGCGGACCTGGCAGTGCTGGCGGAGATGCCCGCGCCGCCGGAGGCGGTGGCCGGGGCAAAATGCCCCGGGGACTGGCTGCTGCTGCCGCTGCTGTGCGCCCCGGAGGGGGAGCCCATCCGCCGCTGGGCGGAGACGGAGCCCCAGACCCTGACAGGCGCCGGAGGCGGATGGCAGGTGCAGGTGTGGGAAAATCCCGTGGCGCCGGCTCTCCGGGAGCGGGACAGCACGCCGCAGGAGGTCCTGCCGGAGAGCGCCGTGGAGGTCCGGGAGCTGGACTATCCCCACCCGGCGGCTTGCCGCATTCCCACCAAGGTCACGGCCACCCAGCTGAAGGGCCGGGAGCTGGATGAGGAGATCGCCCAGGGTACCGTCCGCCGGGTGCGTCAGGTGCAGGTGGAAACGCCGCGCTTTCTGATGGGGGAGCGGCCTTTGTCCGCAGCCCAGCGGGGTACGGCCATGCATCTGCTGATGCAGTATCTGGACCTGAGCGGCCCGGAGCCGGAGCAGCAGGTGCAGGCCCTGCTGGCCCGGCATCTGCTGACGCCGGAGCAGGCGGCGTCCCTGGAGCTGGAGCAGGTGCGCCGGTTCCTGGCCTCGCCCCTGGCGGAGCGCATCCGCCGGGCGGGGGAGGTGTACCGGGAGTACCGGTTCTCCCTGCTGCTGCCAGCGTCGCTGTATGATCCGGAGGCGGAGCCGGAGGATGAGCTGATGCTCCAGGGCGTGGTGGACTGCGCCTTCCGGACGGAGCGGGGCTTGGTCATTGTGGACTTCAAAACGGACCGCATCCTGCCCCAGGAGGCCGCCCAGCGGGCGGAGGTGTATCGCCCCCAGCTGACGGCCTACAGTCAGGCCCTGAGCCGGGTGCTGGAAGCACCGGTGGCAGAGCGGGTGCTGTATTTCTTCGGCCCCGGATGCCAGGTGACGCTATAATGGCTTCGCCTCCGCTATTTCCGGCGGCGTGTTCGTAGTGGGCCTGGTGCCGGAGCTGTGTCTGCCCAGGGACCCCAAGCGCTATGAGATCCGATAAAATTTGAAATTTTTTCCGGCTTTGCGCCGCAGACTGCTGTCTGCGGCGCTTTTTTTGCCTGCGGCGGAAATGCATCCTATATTTAGCGGACATGAAAGCCGGGCGATTCGCGCAAAGTAACTCTGTCGCCGGCGACAAAATTCAAAAACAGGGGTGATCGCATGTATGAAACGCAAAAAAAGCGACGCATACGCAGGCCGGCCGCATGGCTGCTGGCCGTGCTGCTCACCGGGGCCCTGTGCTGCCAGACGGTATGGGCCGACCAGCGCACCTTGATCCCTGTGGGGAAGGCGGTGGGCATCAAGCTGTTTGCCGATGGCGTGCTGGTGGTGTCTACCTCCAGCGACGGTCCGTGCCCGGCCCGCGACTGCGGCATACAGGAGGGGGACCTGATCGTCAGCTGCAACGGCGAAAGGATCACGTCCGCCGAGGAGCTGCAGGCTCTGCTGCAGGCCGCCGGCGGAACGCCTGCAGCCGTGGGCCTGCGCCGGGACGGCAAAAGCCTTACCGTCACCGCCATGCCGGTGCAGGCGGAGGATGGCTCCTGGCGTCTGGGCGCCTGGACACGGGACTCTATGGCGGGCGTGGGGACGCTGACCTTCTATGACCCGGACACCGGCGCCTATGGCGCTCTGGGCCACGGTATCACCGATACGGACACGGCCCAGCTGATGCCGCTGTCCAGCGGTTCCATTATGGAGACTACCGTGAAGGCCGTGAAAAAGGGACAGAAGGGCGATCCGGGACAGCTGAAGGGCGACTTCACTGTGCAGCACGATGTGGGCACCGTGTCCGCCAATACCAGCGGCGGCATTTTCGGCACTGTGGCAGAAGGCGGCTTTGTATCCGGCGCGGCACTGCCGGTGGCCCGGCGCAGCGAGGTGACCACCGGCCCCGCTGTTATTTTGTCCACCATCTCCGGAGATGATACCCAGGAATACACTGTGGAGATCGTGCGGCTGTGCCCTGCAAACCGGGACGGCCGGGACCTGCTGCTGAAGGTCACGGACCCCCGGCTGCTGGAGGCCACCGGAGGCATTGTCCAGGGCATGTGAGTGTGTTATAATTGGGACAACACGGGAAAAGCTTGATTTCAAGCGGGTTTCCGGTGCTTGTCCAACGTTTCATTGACCACGAAAACAGGACCACATTCTGCGCAGATGTGACGGACAAAAATGCTGCGAACTCTCGGATCCGGAGTTTTTCGGCAGTTAACAGCGAACGCAGGCAGAAAGGAGTCATATTCAATTTAATCGCCGCCTGGCGACTGCCGCACTAAGACCGATGGGGTATAAGCTGCCCATCGGTCTTTTTTGTTATTCCAAGGAAGGAGGCACTGATGCTGAAATGGGGTGCAGTTCAGGATGGCACTTCTTTTCCGGAATTCAACCATGCGAGACTATTGGAAACCTGGAAGCTGCTTTTGCAATTTATCGGAAAGCAACAAAAAAGCAAAAATTGAAATCCATCGCTTTATATAGCATTGCGTTTTTGCAAGAGAAATGATAGTATACTCTAAACAGCCAAGACCGACTGTTCCTATTTTCGGGGTAAATCCTGTTGGTAAATGCACATTCGGAATCATCTTGCCGAGAAACAAATACAATTGCCAAGAAATATTCCTTGATTGCAGGAGAAAGCGAGAGATTTCCCCTATGAAACGGAATACGAAACAGCTGATCCCCATGATCCTGGTTTTTACAATCATTGCGGCGGCCTATTCCTGCCGGATACTGGCCATGCTCGACATCGGCGGCGTTTGGATGAACTATATCCGCGCGGCGCTGTATTTGCTGCTGTTTTCCCTGTGGGGCTATTCCATTGACCGGCGCATTATACAGAAGCAGGCACTGCACTGCCTGCGCCTGACCGCGGCGCTGATGCTGGTATGGCTTATTTTGCGCACGCTGAAATATGAGTTTGTCACCGACCTGACAGTGGCGCGGTACATTTGGTATCTCTATTATTTGCCCATGCTGTTTATACCGCTGCTGGGAGTGTATATTGCGCTGACGCTGGGGAAGTCGGAGGAATACCGTCTGACCGAAAGGGCCGGCTTTCTGGTCGCCGTGCCGGGCATACTGTTTTTGCTGGTGATTGCCAACGATCTGCACCAGCAGGTGTTTGCATTCAACAGCGGTGTGCCGGGTGTGCCGGACAATTATGGCTATTCCCACGGCATTTTTTACTTTTGCAGCATGGGCTGGATGGTTGCGTGCATGACTTTTTCCCTTGCCCTCCTTTTGAAGAAAAGCCGCGTCCCCAGCGGCAGCAAAAAAAGGATCAGGCCGTTTGTGATAGCCTGTATGACGGTTTTGTATGGGCTTTTGTATCTGTCGGGCCTGCCGGCCATACGCCGGTGGCTCGGGGATATGAATGTGACATTTTGCCTTTTATATGCGGCGATTTATGAAAGCTGTATACGCTGCCGGATGATACCGTCCAATACGGGCTATGTGGAGCTGTTCGAGGCGACAACGCTGGCGGCGTGCATTGCGGATCGCAGCGGGAATATCGTTCTCCGTTCCCGGGCCGCAGGGGAGGATATGGTTTGCCCGAGGGAGGGCGTTCCGCTCATCCGGCCCAACGGAATACGCATCTCCTCGGCGCCCATCAGCGGCGGCTATGCCATATGGCAGGATAATGTGCGGCCGCTGACGGAGCTGCGCGCAAGACTGAGCGAAAACAAGACCAAAATCAACAGCAACAAAGAGAAGCTGCGGGAGGCCTATATCATACAGAAAAAGCTGCTTGAGCTGACGGAAAAAAACCGTATTTACGACGAGATGGAGGCAAGGTACGGAAATCAGATCACCAGAGTCGGGCAGCTGCTGCGGCAATGCCAGGGGGCCGCACCCGAGGAAATACAAAGCGCACTGAAAAGGATCCTGCTGCTGGGCACTTACATTAAGCGCAGTGCCAACCTGTACTTTCTCAGCCAGGAATATGAGCTTCTGCCGCAGCAGGAGCTTCGGCTGACCATAGACGAGGCGGTGCGGGTGATAAACGTTTGCGGCACGGAATGCAGCGTGGTCTACCACACGACCGGGCCTATGCGCGCAACAGAGGTGGCGCGGCTGCTTGACCTTTTGAAGGTCGTGACGGAAGCGGCGATGGGCGGGCTGTATTCCCTGTTTATTTCCGTGTCCGACGGCGAAATGGATCTGTCGGTGGAGTGTGCTGCCGAGCTGTCCTTTTTGGCTTCTCCGGATGTGACGGTTCAGCAGGAGGACGGCTTGTGGCTTGTGCGCACAAGGATAGGAGGCGGGAGCGGTGCTTAGAATTAAACACCTGGGCTTTAATGCCATCAAGGAAAGCTTTGACCGGCTTCCCACAGGCGTGTGTTTTTTTGACCGGACGGGCAGCATCGTCCTGTGCAACCGGCAGATGTATCAGCTGAGCCGATTCCTACTTGACAGCGATATGCAGTATCTGGGCGAGGTCCAGGAGGCGCTGTCTGCCCCGGGAGGGGGCATTGTGCGGATCCCGGATATAGACAACACCTATCGGTTTCCGGACAAAACCGTGTGGAGGTTTGAAAAAACGGAGGTCACCGACCGGTACGGGACGAGGTATATACAGCTTACCGCCGCCGATGTTACCGACCTGCAGCGCGCCTTGGTACAGCTTACTGCGGACAGCAAGAAGCTGCAGGAGGACGCGGAAAAGCTGAAGCAGCTTTCCGATAATGCTGGGGCTTTGGCCCGGGAGAAGGAGCTGCTGGACGCTAAATCCGCCATGCACGACGGCCTTGCCGCCTGCATTACACTGACGAAGCAGTACATAACAGGGGAATTTGACGGTATGGATCCGGGCGTTGTATGCCATGAATGGGAGAAGGTCATTGCCTTCCGGGATACAATCTGCCTGCCGGCCAGAAAAAGACTGCTGGACAGCGCCAAGGCCAGCGGCGTGACCGTGCGGATAAGAGGTCAGGAGCCCACGGACGGTGAGGCGGAGCTGCTGTACACGGCCATGCAGGTTTGCCTGAACAACGCCATTCAGTATGCCAAGGCCACGGAGATTTCCGCAAATATTTGGGAAAACCAGGGCAGCTATACGGTGGTGATACGCAATAACGGCAAGCCGCCGGAAAAGGAGATCACCGAGGGCGGCGGACTTACCAACCTGCGCCACCGGATCGAAAATTCGGGCGGTAAGATGACGGTGCAGAGCTTGCCGAGGTTTTCTCTGGCAATCGAGATACCAAAATCCGGGAATTCGGGGGTGAATAACCTGTGACTATGAGAAAAATACTGATTGTGGAGGATCAGGCGCTGGCGAGAACCTATCTGTGCGCCTGCGTGGAAAAATGCACGGACTGCCAGGTGGCGGGTACGCTGTTCCGGGCCGACGCGGCGCTTCAGCGCTGCGATGAGGGGCCCATCGATCTGATTCTCATGGACATATGCACCGAAAGCGACTCGGACGGACTGGCCGCAGCCGAATCCATCAAGAAGATCTACCCGCAGATAAAAATCGTTATGGTGACCTCTATGCTGGAGGGACGGTTTCTTGATCGGGCCAGAAGGATCGGGGCAGACAGCTTCTGGTATAAGGACTCCCCCTCCGGCGACCTTGTGGGTGTAATCGAGGGAACCCTTTCCGGAAAGCACTTTTGGCCGGACGGCGTGCCCAGTGTCCGGCTCGGCAACACGCTCTCCTGCGACCTGTCTGACCGTGAGATAGAGACTCTGCGCCTGCTCTGTGAGGGAAAAACAAATGCCGAGATTGCCGTAGAGCTGAATGTGGGCGAGTCCTCGGTGCGGACCTATATTAACCGTATGCTGGAAAAAACCGGCTACACAAACCGCAATCGGCTGATGATCGCAGCTGTGGGCAAACGGATGGTCGTGCCCGGATGCTGGATCGAGGAGCAGGAAGAAACCAGATAAGAGCAAATTGAATAAAGCGTCGTGCTGAAAAAACCATTTTTGACACGAAAATACCCAGCTTTCAAAAAGCTGGGTATTTTTTTGCGAAAAACAGACGCTCGTTCACAATTTGTTTACAATTAAAGGGGCATTTGTCCTCACTTTTGAGGACAGACAGAGCCGGCGTTCCTTGCTACAATAAAGCCATAAAGTAAGACGGAACAGATCCGGTGTATGTATCAGAAAAAAGGAGGAACGGTTCGATGAAGAAAATCGTGGTCGATATGCAGAATTTTCTGTTTGCCGATTCCATAGCGACTGCTTTCAAGAATTCGGATTACGACATTGCTGTGGTTCGTGCGGAGTCCCCGCGAGATACCATTGAACTGTGTCGAGTATTCAAACCGTTTGTCCTTTTAATGGAGGTTACCGCCTATACTCCATGGCTGCTTTGCGAGAGGATGAAGCTGCGGGATGAGGCAAAGACGGTGTGCCCGGATTGCAAAATTGCCCTCATTGTGGATTCCAACACCGAAAAACAGGCGGCGAAGGACATCCGGGAGGCCAAGAAAAATGGTATCATCGACCAGTTTTTCTACGGGTCGATGACCGCTGAATACCTGATGGATCAGATTTACGCGATGTAAGGACGACACAAGAAAGGTGAGGTGAAGCACAGTGAAAAAAAGAAAATGGGTTAGCCTTCTGCTGGCAGTGATGATGCTCGTATCAGCAGTGCCCTTCTTCCCGGTGACGGCCGATGCAGCAGATGGCACGGTGGAGGTTTCTACCTGGGCGGAGCTGAAAAAGGCGCTGGACTACACGACAAATTGCTCGGTGGTGAAGGTGGTTAAGGACATCGAAACAAAGTCTCTGAACGGAAACACCGGTCTGCATCAGGACAACATCATCTTCATGTCGATGGCCATGGACAAGGTGCTGGATCTGAACGGACACACCGTCAATGCGTATGCGAAATACTATTCGGAGGTTGCGCAGGGGTATCTGATCAATATATGTGATAAGGATGCCCGGCTGACCATCCGCGACAGCGTGGGGGGCGGCGCCCTGATCGGCGAGTTTAATCAGGAATTCTACTATGAGTTTATCAATGTGAGTGAAGGTACGCTGGTTATGGAGAGCGGTACGGTCAAGATGCTGTGTCCCTCTAAAGATAATCAGTATACGAAGTGTGCCATCAGTGTATCCGGTACGGCGATCTTTAACGGCGGCGAGGTGCTGACGCAGGTGACCAGTCCCGGGGGCGAGAAGGAGGAGCGGTATCTTTCCCGCCGGCTGCAAGCCATTCGGGGAGAAGCAGGCGGCAGCGTCACCATCAACGACGGCACCTTCGACCGGGTGGTTCTGCACAGCGCCCCCACGCCGGAGAACCTGGGGAAGTATGAGCTGGTGGTAAACGGCGGCTTTTTCCGGCAGTCCATCGCTCTGATCCTGACCGGCGATGTCTATGCCAGCAATTTCGATCATCTGCCCATGCAGATCAATGATGCGTATTTCATGCGCACCACCGATAAGCTGGACCAGTGCCGTCTGGTGTTAGGCGGGAAGATGAAAACCTTTTATGACCGTAACTGGGATTACGACTTACTTTATAACGATATTCCGGGCGCGACCCTGGATGATGCGAAGACTATGATGTGGGGTCTGACGCCGTACCTTATCAGCGAAAACGGCGCGGTCTTCACCGATGTGCACGACGGAAACTGGTATGTGCGGGGCAATATGCGCCGGTCGGTTGAAAACGGCGGGCCGATCATGATTTTCCAGGGTACGTCGTTCGGCGTGCAGGGCGGCATAGCCAAGGTGATCTCCAACGCCTATGGCGTGAAGGAGGTCCTGCTGGACGGCGAGCCCATGGCCTGCGGCGAGCGAGGCTTCAGCGCACCCCAGGTGGATACCACCGCGGAGAGCGATCATCAGGTGAGTTTTGTGATGTATCCGATTTCCCCCATGCTGCGTGTGCTGGGGTACAGCTATTCCAATGATTATTCGACCGGGTATATTCGGATGCTCGTTGATGACGAAATAGGGTATGGCATGGTTCATTATCCCGATGTTCCGGAATCAGGTAAAGAGCCGTTTTCGGTGACTTACTACATTAATGAATCCAATGTGGACACACTGACCACCATGGAGCTGCAGTATGACCTGATGCTGGAGACCAACGGCGTAAAGAAGCAGGTTACGACCGGCTACAAGGGCGCAAAGGTGGCACGGTGGGTGGATCGGACGAAGGCTATCGACACCATTTATCTGGATATCAGCCAGCCTCTGGTGCAGGGGGATTATACCAGCGGCACCTTCACTGTGGATGGGAGTGCTCCCTACACCATCGAGGACAGGCGGGGCTACTGGGAACATGAGGATATATGGGACCTGACCGGAAACGGCAGTGTTCCCGCGATCTTGGGGGATCAGTATTATCGCTTCATCCGTGTGTACCTCAAGGACGGCTATGAGGGGTATAAATTCGATAAGAACAACCCGCCGAAGGTCAAGATCCGGGGTCTCAACCGGGAATGCGACAGTATATCTGTTTCGGTCGCCAGTGATGAAAGGTCCCTGGGGGTGTCCCTGGCCTCCCATCCCTCCGAGCTGATTCAAAACGCCTGGGGTACCGTTACCGGACTGCGGGCGGGAAGCGTGGTCGATGGAGTGAACATCAGGCCGAAGGACAGTTACTTTGATTTTGAGATAAAGGAGATCCAGCGAATCAAGAACGGAGTTGTTTACAGCACCAGCCCCAACGAGGTGATTGATCCCGACTATACCTATCGGATCAAGCTGGTGGGCACGGGCAAAGAAGGAATGACATTCCACAACGGTCCGTGGCGGTATGATTACACATTTCACTATTATCTCAACACGAATGTCAAGCTGCGGATGAATAACGATTTTAACACCGCTGCGGACTACAAGGAAGTGCTGTATGATGAAGCTGCGCAGGCGTATACCATTGATCTGACACCGGAACCGGATGTGATTCACTATGACTATCTGTCTTTGGGCGTGCCACTTCCGTGGGCGGGCGAAAGACCGATATATAACAATAATCTGGTTGCGGGACTGCCGGGCGGCGTTTCGGTTGTAAACTATACATGGTATGCTTCCGCTACGGGGGAGCGGATTCAGGCTGATATGACCTTTATCGCAGGCAGAAGATATCACGTAAACGTGATTTTACAGTGCGAAGAGGGCTATTACATAGCTGACGACGAGGAGCTGGATGCTTATGTGAACGGGGCAAAAGCGTATATAAGCGCGCAGGACGGGAACAGAACAACTCTTACCGTAGGATACTCCGTTCCCGTTGCTTCGGGTGTACACGGTCAGGTGGTGAGCTTCTGCGATGGCAGCGATGTGACCGTTTCCCTGTTTGCCGATGGCAGCGCAGAGTCCAAGTACACCGTATCGGTGCCGGGGGGAACAAAAGACAGCTCCGGACAATACACCACCACCTACGACATTCCCGAGGTTGCTCCCGGCACCTATACCATGCGGGTGTCGAAGAAGAATCATGTCACCCGGGAGTACACCGTGACGGTGAGCGGCGATGCGGTGACGCAGGATGTGAAGATACATCTGATGGGCGATATCAACGGCGACGGCAGAATCAGTATCGGTGATATCAATCAAGCAAACCTTCACGCAAAGGGAAAAAAGATATTGCTTGGGTATGAACTCGCCTGTGCAGACATCAACGGCGACGGCAGAGTGACGACCAGTGATGTTAACAAGATGAATCTTCACAATAAGGGAAAGTCCCTTCTGTGGTAGCCCAACCGGCTTGTCTTAATGCCAATGCGCCTGCCCTATACGCCATATAGGGTAGGAGCTGCGGTTTAAGAATAAAAAATGCAGAGCAATCTGCACCGCCGCTCTTCGGAACTAAGCGAGACTTCGGAAGCGGTGCGTAAGAAATGTCCCGCAAATCTATTTTCAAAGGAGGAGCTTGGTCATGAACAAGCGAATCACATCCCTACTGCTCAGTTTCGTCATGATTTTTGCGATGTTTGCAACTGCGGCACCGGTATCAGCAGAGCCTGCGACGTCGACATTTACCTTCACGGTCGAAGCTGACAAGACAACAGCAGGCCCCGGAGATACTGTCACGTTTACCGTTTATATACAGCAAACAGGTACGATGACTTGTTTCCAGGGCAAACTTGGCATCCCGTCCGGCTTAACATACGTCGTGGATAGCGGTGCTCTTACGGAGGGTATCCAGGAGAAACTTGGCCGGGACGAAGTTGCCTGGACCCAGGATCCCTATAAGCTCTTGAGCGCATTTGGCGCAGAGGATTTCACCGGGACAGATAAGATCGCAGTGATGAAATTTCAGTGCACAGTGGATAACGATACTGCTGCAGGAAATTATGAGGTAACTCTGCTTGAAATTGAAGCGGACGGCGGTTCTACTGAGAACTACGAAACCAAAAATCCCACATGCATCCCTGCGACCATCACTGTCCCTGCCGCCCCGAAGCCGGCAACGGGTATCACTCTTAACAAGAGCGAGCTGACGCTGACAGTCGGTGCAGTGGATGACAGCCTGAAAGCGACGGTCACGCCGGCCGATTCTACCGACAAGGTGGTATGGTCTTCTGACAAGCCCGCTGTTGCTACCGTCGATCCCGCCACGGGCAAGGTAACCGCCGTAGCCCCCGGTGAAGCGATCATTACCGCAACGGCAGGAACAAAAACGGCCACCTGCAAGGTGACGGTAAACTGTGGTCACGGCTCCTTCACCCTCTTCCCGGAGAAGGAATCGAACTGCACCGAGAAGGGCTGGGACGCTTATAAGAAGTGCGATCTCTGCGGCAAGCTGTTTGACATGAGCGATAATCCCCTTACCGGGATCCCGTACAGGCCCACCAACGACGATCATGATTTCAACACTTCTGAGTGGGGATACAAGGAGGCCGACGGCCACGCCCATGTCTGCAGCCGCAACGCGGCGCACCATGATACCGTAATGCCTCACACGGCAGGCCCTGCCGCAACGGAAACCACGCCGCAGACCTGCACAGAATGCGGATTTGTGATGCAGGCTGCAACGGGCCATGTCCATGCCGACCATCTGACCAAGGTGGACAAGGTGGACGCTACCTGCACCACTGACGGCAACAAGGAGTACTACCGGTGCACCTGCGGCAAGCTCTTCGAGGATGCTGCCGCCGCCACGGAAATCACCGACCACAGCAGTGTGGTGCTTCCCAAGACGGGTCATAGCTACACCGTGCAAAACAGCGATGAAGCTCACAGAAGATCCACCGCTGCCGATTGCCGCGAGTTTGACACCTATTGGTACACCTGCGCCAATGACGCAACCCACAGCGCCAAGGATGATGCCGCCGCTGCGGATAAGTTCTATAACGGCAAGCAGGGCGCTCATGTTTACGGCAGTGAGTGGGTCGATTGCGGGGAGACCGGACACGCCCACAAGTGCCAGTATCACGATGCCTATGATGCAGTGCAGCCCCATACGCCCGATCATGAGGGCGGAGCGACCTACGATTACGCTGTGAAGTGCACCGACTGCGGCCGTGTGCTTGAGCCCCAGCGGGAGAACGGCAGCATTCGCGTTGAGGTCCCCTTCAAGCTCACTGTGAAGAAGACCGGCGAAATGGATCCCGGCCAGGAGACCTTCAAGTTCGCTATTGACAGATTCGGCGCCCCCACCGTCTATACGCTGGTGCAGGATACCGTGGAGACCAATGGCGAAAAGACCTATGAGGGTAAGTTCATTTTCACCATCAGTAAGGATCAGGCCGGCAATCTGTCCGAGGGCTTCGTTATCCACCAGGTCAAGGGCAATGCTGCGGGCTGGACTTACGATGAGAGCATCTTCTACGCCATGCCTCTGTTTGTCGACAGCTATGACAGCGTTCGGGGCTGGGCCTTCTTCAAGTTTGACGAGAAGGGCGAGCTGGAATACAACAATCCCATGGAGGAAATCGGCTTCACCAACAGCTATAGCGCCAAGAAGCCGGTGACGCCTCCTGCACCGGAACCCCCCAAGAAGCCGGTGACGCCTCCTGCGCCGGAAACCCCCAAGACCGGCGACGGCAGCATGATCGCTTTCAGCATCGCGATGGCGATCGTATCCGGTGCGGCTCTGATGGGAGCAGCCCTGTATTCCCGCAGAAGGAGCAGATAAACCACCTAACCGAAAAATCGTGCTAAAGGATTGAAGCAAAGGGCGGGACGGAAGCCATCCGCCTCCGCCCTTTCGCTTTTCCAAAGAAAATCAAGCAGTTGGTTTTCTTTGGAAAGGTAATGTTATACAGCAATCCGCTAAGGTGCTCGGCTTCAAAAACCATCTGGACTTTGTAAAGGAGGAAAAGAGATGAAAACAAGTAAACGAAATCGATGGCTCAGCTTTTTGCTGGCGCTGATCATGCTGGTGGGCTTGCTGCCGCTTTCCTGTCTCTTATACACATCTGACGCTGCCGACGATCTTACGCG
>ERZ1026997.174-NODE-174-length-32385-cov-5.909527_pt1 | contig 32385 bp, 36 predicted proteins | sample MGYA00519289_ERZ1026997 | MGnify/ENA primary metagenome ERZ1026997 (study PRJEB26926, sample SAMN06164455) | human gut metagenome | biome: ENVO:00009003; feature: ENVO:2100002; material: ENVO:00002003 | host: Homo sapiens | place: USA | collected 2012 ... | reverse complement strand
CCGTGGGCAGCCGCACGCTGCTGATTTATATGCTGCACCAGCCGGTGATTTACGGTGCTTTGCTGGGGCTGCACGCATTGGGGTTGGCATAAAGTTTGGGTAAAGAAAAAAGAAGAAAGAATAATGAATAATGGATGTGTGCCGCCCACGGCGTCACGTTTTAACCAAGTCAGTTGCTCCGGCAAAAAGCATTCCAGCCAGAGCAGCCAACCTATTTTATTTGCGCCGCTGCGGGCGGCGCACCAGCATTATTCTTTATTCATTATTATTTATTATTTTGTATAAACTATTGCCCAGACCCCGCGTATGAGGGCAAAAAACTGAACTTTTTATGAAATTTCAAAAAGTGGGCCAGAACGTGTAAAATCGTGGTTGACAGGAGCCTATAAAGTATAGTATAATTTCAGTTACTGGTTGATTGTAATTTTGATTGACCGGCAAACTCCTGTCTCAGACCAAGGGAGGGAAAAAGATGTCGGAGATCCGTGTCAAAGAGGGCGAATCCCTTGAGAGCGCCCTGCGCCGTTTCAAGCGCAGCACTGCCCGCAGCGGTGTTCTTGCTGAGGTGCGCAAGCGCGAGGCTTATGAGAAGCCGTCTGTGCGTCGCAAGAAGAAGTCCGAAGCCGCCCGCAAGCGCAAGTTTAAGTAATCCGGAGCCATCGCAGCGGCTATGCCGCCGTTTTCGATAACCGTGTTTACCCAAAGGAACGGCAGAACAGGTTCGCAGAGATGCGGGCCTGTTCTTTCTTTATATCTAAAAACCGGGGTAGCGCTTGCCCGCTGCCCCGCGCTTATAATAAGGTAGTTTGTCTATGCTTCTTACCCCTGAATATATTTTCCGTGCCATTGAGGCCATCACGCCGGAGTTCCTGCGCCAGCACGGTATCACCGCCCTGGTGCTGGATGTGGATAATACCTTGACGGGGGATGGCAGCCAGCAGCTGGATGCCACCGTGCAGCAATGGCTGGATACTATGCGTGCCGCGGGTGTGCGGTTGACGATTGTTTCCAACAATACCGCCGCCCGCGTGCGCCCCTTTGCGGACCGTGTGGGCCTGGCTTGGGTGCCGCTGGCCTGCAAGCCGCTGCCGGTCGGCCTGGCCGTTGCCCGCCGCCGCCTTGGCGTTCGCAAAAATCAGATGGCCATGGTGGGCGACCAGATCTTTACGGACCGCCTTGCCGCGGGGCTGTACGGCATCTCCTGCCTGTATACCATGCCGCGTGGGGGCGACCACCAGCGCGGTGTGCAGTTCAAGCGCAGGTTTGAACCCTACTGGCTGGACCGGTATTACCAAAAAGGGGGGCGCCTGTATGAGTGAAGCACCGCGCTTTGGCACGGCTGGGCTTTCGGACAGCTACCGTGTCCGCAGTTTTGACCCGCAGGCCATGGCGGAGTATACGGCTTCCTTTGGGCTGACGGCGTTTGAATATCAGTGTGGGCGCGGTGTGCGCCTGGGGCTGGATAAAGCCGCCGCCTTAAAAGAAGCGTTTGATGCAAAAGGCATCACTTTCTCGGTCCATGCGCCGTACTACATCAGCATGAGCAGCCTGGAGGAGGACAAGCGGCTGAACAGCGTGAACTACCTGCTGCAAAGCTGCGCACTGGTCAAGGCATTGGGCGGCCGCAGGGTCATCTTCCACGCGGGCAGCTGCGGCAAGCAGAGCCGGGAAGCCGCACTGGAAAAGGCGCTGGACACCATGCGCCGCGCCGTTCAGGCCGTGGATGAAGCCGGTTATGGCGACTGTACCCTTTGCCCTGAAACGATGGGCAAGGTGAACCAGCTGGGCACGCTGGATGAAGTGCTGGCCCTTTGCAGTGTGGATGAACGCATTATTCCCTGCGTGGATTTTGGCCACCTGTATGCCCGCAGCCAGGGCACCGAGCTGAACGATGAGACCGCCCCGGCAGATTACGCCGCCATCCTGGATGCCATTGCCGCAGCCTTGCCGGGGGAGCGGGCCCAAAAGTTCCACGCGCATTTTTCCCGCATTGCCTACACCAAGGGTGGGGAAAAATGCCACCTGACTTTTGCGGATACCGAGTTTGGCCCGCCGCCTGCCCCGCTGATGCAGCTGCTGAAAACCCGTGGCCTGGCGCCCACCATTATCTGTGAATCCGCCGGAACCCAGGCCGAGGATGCGGCGGCGCTGAAAAAACTGTATGAACAAGGCTGAGAAAGCCCAAAAACAGCCAACAAAAGCCGAAAAAAACCAAAATATCACCCGAAAATCCCGCTAACCTCTTGCAATACTGGCGCTTTTCGGGTAAAATACTTACAGGTATGACAATGCAATGGCATTGCTTGATGGGCGGCGGGGCCGCTTTTTCAAACAGGCCCGATTCTAAAATTATGGAGGAGTTCCTATATGATCTCTGCAGGCGAATTTCGTAACGGTGTAACTTTTGAGCAGGACGGCCAGGTCCTTCAGGTCGTTGAGTTCCAGCATGTTAAGCCCGGCAAGGGCGCTGCTTTTGTGCGCACTAAGACCAAGAATGTGATTACCGGTTCCGTTGTTGAAACCAGCTACAACCCGACCGCTAAGTTCCCCCAGGCTTTCATTGAGCGCCGTGAGGTTACCTACTCTTACGAGGATGGCGACCTGTACTACTTCATGGATAATGAAACCTACGAGCAGATCCCCGTTGCCGCTGCCGATGTGCCGGAAAACTTCAAGTTCTGCAAAGAAAACGAAATCTGCAAACTGCTGTCCTACAAGGGCAAGGTTTTCAGCGTTGAAATCCCCAACTTCATCGAGCTGGAAGTTACCGAGACTGAGCCTGGCTTCAAGGGCAACACCGCTACCAACACCCTGAAGCCCGCTAAGGTTGAGACTGGTGCCGAGATCCGCGTGCCCCTGTTCATCAACGAGGGCGACAAGATCCGCATCGATACCCGCACCGGCGAGTATATGGAGCGCGTCTGATCTTAAAACAAATGGCCGGGCCGTGGTTTTTGCCGCGTCCCGGCTTTTTTGGAAAATTGCAAAAACAAACACCCTGTTTACAGTGCGTGAAGGAGGTTTTCCCTTATGGCTATGGATCTGAATGCAAAGGCCGCTTACATCCGCGGTATGATGAAAGGGATGGAGTTTGACCCCACCACCCAGGAAGGCAAGATCATTGTTGCAATGATGGACCTGCTGGAAGAGATGGCCGATGTAGTGAGCGAGCATGACGATGCCCTGGATCAGGCTTTTGACGAGCTGGACGCCATTGATGAAGATATGGATGATCTGGTGGACAGCATCTTCGGCGATGACGATGAGGACGAAGATGAGGACGAGGATGACGACGGCGCATTTGAAACCAGCTATGAAGTCACTTGCCCCAACTGCGGTACCGTCAACATTGTGGATGAAGACACCCTGATGGACAGCGATAAGATCGTCTGCGCAGAGTGCGGCGCAGCTTTCGATGTGGAAGTTCTGCCCGACGATGCCGAGATGCCCGCCGATGCAGAAGCCGAAAGTACCGATGTGACCATCGAGTAAGCGGTTCAGTGCACAAAATAGAATAACAGATAGAAAATCACCCCTGTGGCCGGATTATTCTGGCCGCAGGGGTGATTTTTTGACTATTGGGGAAGAAAGGAATTTGCAGCGAGGTTGCAAACGCTGCCATAAACCTGTAGACGATGTGTAGGGGACGCTGCTTGACCGTTCCGAAACCGTAAGACAATATATCATTATAAAATTTGTGATGCTCAATGATGTAAAAGCTCCGGCGTGGTCAGGCAGCAACGCCCTGCGGCACAGGGATGAAGTACAACAAAAACAGCCCGGTCCAAACGGACCGGGCATTGTGGGTTCCTGTTTACTTTTTCTCGTTCTTCAGTTGGTTGCGCAGCATGATATCACCAAAGGTCAAGGCGTTGAACAAACCGCCGGCCTTGTTGGCCTGGCGCACAATGCGCGCCGGCAGAGGCTTGCTTTCATCGGTGGAAAGCAATACAATGTGAACCTTATCGGCCACGTCGGCATTGCCTTCCTTTTTGGTGGTCAGTACCTGCAGGTACACAACATAGGGGTCATGCATAGAACCATAGTAAATATCGTTGCCGCAGCGCACCAGCGGGCGGCCCTTATAGGTCAGACTGGGGGTAAAAGCCATCTCTTACAACCTTCTTTCGCTGTTGTTGTATCCGAAAAGCCGAAAATATAGCCTGTTTCTACAAACACAGCCGGATTTTGCGTTAAAAGTCCTTGGAATCCACAAAGGATTCCGGCGGCTTTTGCCTTAAATCCGTCTTGCGTTTGCGAAATATGCGTCATTTTCTTTGTTTTCAGCTACACCTTAATCAATAAAAAATATTATACCATACAAGATAGGGGATTACAAATCTAATTTTTCGCTTTCGATCTTTTCTTCGTTCAAGGCAACGCGCTGGGTCAAAATGCGCACCTTGCTGTCCAGCTGGCTCAATTTGATGGACATAAAGAACTGCTTGGCCAGCAGCAAAAAGATGATGACGATATAAACAAAATTGATGGGGCTCTGGAACCCAAGCAGATACGCCGCCCAGTAGGCAATGCCGGGAAAGATGGCCAAAATCAGCAGAATGCCGCTGAACAGAAGCCAGAAAATGGTATCTTCGATCTGCACCTTAGCCAAACGCACGCGGCGCAGAATATAGGTTGCGGTAATCAGGCTGCCCAACACAAGGCATACACGGATAATTGGCTGATCAAACATGGCTTACAGGCTCCTTTCCGGGTAAGGCGTTTCGGTGTCCCGCTTGCGGAACCACTGAATCAGCAAAATGGAGATGGACATTTTGACCATATATTCAATGCTGCGCCAAAAGGTCAGGTAGCTTTGACCGGCCTCGCGCTCGCCCATCGTAACTTGTACTTCGCGTACCACAGCGCCGTTTTTGATCAGGTAACTGATGGTATCCGGCTCCGGGCCATAGTTCAAATTTTGGGCAAATTCTTCCACCATGGCGCGGTTGAACAGCCGCATGCCGCTGGTGGGGTCGCAGATGGCACGGCCGGTGGTCAGCCGGATGGACCAGCTGATGATGTAACTGCCCAGCATGCGCAGGCTTTTGGGCTTTTTCACCGTCAAAAAGCGGCTGCCAATCACGATGTCGGCCCCGCTTTCCAGCTCTTCCAGCATGGCGGCGATATATTCCGGTCGGTGCTGGCCGTCAGCATCCAGCTGCATGGCGCAGTCATACCCGTTTTCGGCGGCATAGCGCAGCCCGGTCTGGAATGCACCTGCCAGCCCCAGGTTGACCGGCAGATCGATCAAGCGAAACCCATGTTCCCGGCAGATGGCCGCGGTTTTATCACGGCTGCCATCGTTGACTACAACATAGTCATACTGCGGGTAGTTCTTGACAATGCCGTTGACGACCTTGACAATATTGGCTTCCTCATTATATGCAGGAATAACAATCAGCAATTTTGACATAACAAATGTTCCTTATCCACTTGCCCGGCAAACACCGGGCAGATGTCAGCTTTGGTTTATGATCCCCATCATTTTATCAAATACGGCATCCCATGTAAAGTGCGCGTACACATTGCGGTACACCGCCTCGGCACAGGCATGGGCGCGGGCGGGATCATCCAGCAGGGTCTGCAGCCCGGCGCGGATGGTTTCCACCGTGGCGTCCTGTGGCTGGCCGGGCAGCACAATGCCGTGGGTATCGTCCGGCAGCAGCTCCTCGGTTCCAGCGGTACGGGTGCACACGATGGGGCAGCGGCAGGCCGCGGCTTCCAGCAAGGTGGTGGGAAAGCCCTCGGCATACCGGGTGGGCAGACAGTATACATCTGCCTGCCGCAGCAGCTGAACCACCGCATCATGCGGCAGGGCACCGGGGGTAACGGCCCCAAGGTCCGCCAGTTCCTGCTGCTGCGGACCGCTGCCAGCCGCCACCAGAACAACGCCCGGCAGCTGGGCCACGGCCTGGGCTAATAATCCGGCGCCCTTTTCGGGAATCAGGCGGCCCACAAACAGCACGATCTTACGGTCGCCAAGGTTCAGCTTGGCGCGCCAGTCTGGCGCGTGGGCGGCTTCCTGTTCCAAAGCAGCGGGGTCAATGGCGTTGGGCATGGTTCCTGCAGCCGTAATGCCAAAGGTGTGCAGCCAGCGGCAGGCAGCGGCGGAAACGCCATAGAACGGCGCGCCGGTGCTGCGCACCAGGCGGCAGGCAATCTGCTCATACAGCCGCCCGCAGGCCCCCAGCAGGCCGCTGCCCATCGGCATGTATCCGGTGGAATGGTCAATAACCAGCATGGGGATACCGCGGCGCTTGGCCGCGCGGGCAGCCCAGACGCTTTGGGTGTACATGCGGGTCTGCACCACGCAGAAATCGAGCTTTTGCGCCCAGATTTGCGCGGTCAGCGCGTGGAAGCGCGCCCCCGGCTTGATGACAGGAAAGCGCCCGTTCATGACAGGCCAGACGGGCAGGCGGTAAATTTCAATGCCGTCCCCGTCAATTTCGTGCTCCGGCAGGTTGGGCAGAGCACTGGTAACCACAATGACGCGGTGCCCGGCGGCAACAGTGCGGCGGGCAAGGTTCCAGGTATAGCGCTCCACACCACCCACCGTGGGCAGGTACTGCGCAGAAAAATAACAAATCGTCATCGGGCAATCACCGCAAGCATGGCGTTCAGCAATACCCCGGCGTTGACTACGCACAGGCAGCAGACCAGGGTACAGGCGGACTGTTTGCCGCTGGCAACCTGGACCCGGCGGGGCAGGCAGGTAAGCAGGAACAACGGCAGCACGGGCAGAAGATACCGCCCCTGGAAGCCGTAAACGGTCTGGTAATAGGTCGGGGTCCACACAAGGCAGCCGGCAAAGGCCAACGCGGCGCACAGCAGCGCGGCCAGCGCACACCACACCCGGTAGCGCCCCTGGGGCAGCCCCGGCACGGGAACATCCTGCGCCGGAACGGCGGCATACCACAGCAGCAGGTAGAGCGCCAACACCCAGAACCAGGCCAGGTCCAGCGAGCTGTAGCTTAAGCTGCCACCCACAAGGCCGCGCACCCAGTTGTCGGCATCCTGCACCACGCTGCGTACCAGCAGCATAGCCACGGCGGGCAGATTGTGCAGAATGTAACCGGGGGTAAAGGTGGTTTGGTCTTCCTCGCTGGGGGTGCTCTGGCTGTCCCGCACGGTACGGACAGCTTCGATCTCTTTGATCAGCACATTGCGGTCCAGCGGGTAGCGGTCATCCTCCACGCCGGGGTAGATCTGGCAGGCGGAAAGCAACTCTGCACATTCATCACTGCTGAACATGGACTTGAAAAAGTCTCGGCGGTCAGCAGCGGCCAGCCGTTCCCGGCACATTTCGGCGCCGGTGGTCATCAGGTCGCGGTCCAGGTAAACCAGGGAAGCCGCACTCATGAATTCATCATCGGTCAGGCTGGAATGCTCCACTTCCTCCGGGCTGAAGAAAAAGCTCTGGCCCAGAACGGCGGCGGTCACATCGCCCTCCTGCAAGGCTTGCACCCAGAATTCCAGCTCCTTCTGCGGGATCTCGGTCACGCCCTCCACGCAGTAATACAGGCGGCGCACAAAGTTGGAAGCCGTGTTTTCGCGGTACTCGGCAGGCATGTTGGCAAACCGGTTGGAGGTTTTGCCGTCACCCGCGGCAGGGGCGGCATGCAGGGTACGATTGTCAGCTGTCTCTGTTGCTGTATAAGAAACCGCGGCAGCCGGGGTAGAACCCTGTGCGGAGGTGGTTTCCGCCTGGGTAGTCTGATTTTCAAACCCGGCAGAACCGGCCACCGAGGTGACCAGCACAGCGCGGTTGATGCTGAGCGCCAGCAGCACGCATCCGGCCAGATAAGCGGCTTTTTTGGTTGCGGCGCTCTGGCCAAAGCGGCTGTTGGGAATCAGCAGGAACAACGCTGCCAGCGGCAGGTAAACCAGTTTGGCCGGTGCCAGCAGGATGCCGAACACCGCCAGCGGCAGCCACAGCCGCACCGGCAACACCGTGCCGTCCTTGCAGCCAAAAATCGCCTGCATGCACAGCGCAGTAAAGGCAAACGCCAGCCCCAGCAGCAGGGAATCCCGGCTGAAAGAAGCCGCCAGATGCAGCGTCATGGGCAGCAGGGCCGCCGCAGCGAATACCCGCCTGCCAAACGGCGCGGCTTTAACGGCCAGCGCCGCTAACAAAGCGAACACAATTAAATTTGCTGTGCGCCCCAGCATCAGCGCCGGAACAAAGCCAAGGTGAAAAACATATGCCAGGAACACCGCTGCCGCGCTGAACAGGTACAGCGTGGGATTGCGGTCGGTCTGCAGTTCTTCCAGCGCAGTGTGGCTGTCAAAGCTGTCAGGGGTGGTGGTGAACAGGTTTTCGCTCAGTTCCTGCCAGCTGAACACGGTGGTCTTTTCGTTTTGCAGCAGGGGGTCAAAGTCGTGCTCGCGGCGGTAGGTCATATCCAGCGGCACATTGCCCATCCGCCATTCATCCGGCGAGAGTATGTTGGCCCATTTGCAGGCTAAAGTAAAAGACTGGTTGATGTGGTATTTTTCGTCCGGCGCGGCATAGGGCGGCAGCACAAAGCTGTACAGCATGCCAAAGCAGAGCACCAGCACAAACACCAGCCGGTGCAGCGGCATGCGGCCCCGCATGGCAAAATAAATGCCAAGGAACACCACAACGCTGGCCAGCAGCCCGACCAGCAAAAAGAACCGGGTCAAAAAACCGCCAATCTGTTTGTAAGTCACCAGCAGCGCCAGCGTGCCGTCCACGGCCTCGCCGTTTACGGTAAAGGTATCGTTCCACAGCACAGCGCCGTTGCTGCAGCCCACGGTCAACCGGCCGGAACCGGTATACTCCGGTTTCAGGGTCACGCAGTAGCGGCGGCCTGCGCTGCCGGTCACGGGGGTATCCAGCCCCATGCCGGTGTACTGCCCGGCCACAATGTTCGCCATATCGCCGGTGGAGCGGGCCAGCACCTCGCCGGTGTCGGCATCGGCAAGTTCCAGGTGCAGCTCACCGGTGGGTTGGCCGTTGCTGGTGCCAAACACAAAGGCCATGGCCAGCAGATCCTCCCGAACGGTGATCTCATCCACGGCGATGATCTGGGGATTGGCCGCCCGCAGCAGAATGGGGATGCCCACCGCCTTGGGGCAGGCATCCAGCACGTCGGTGTGCCGCCCCACCGCCATCTGGGGGATTCCCTGGTACATCACGGCGATCTCCCCCCGCTCGTCCACCACGGACACCCGGTGACACGGCAGTTCCTCCGTTCCGTCGGACAGGCCCCGGATCAGATCCCGCAGCAGGGTGGTTTTCCCCAGCCCCGGCGGAGACAGCACCACCGTGCTGCAAAACTGCCCGTCCCGAAACAGCTGCGGCAGGACGGCATCCCCCAGCCCCGGCTGCTCCCGGCCAATGCGTATGGTCACCGACGACAGATCCCGCAGGTTGGTGTTTATCCCGTCCCGCAGCACGGCGGTGCCGCACACGCCCACCCGGAATCCGCCCCGGGCGGTGAGATATCCCCGGCTCAGGGTCTCCCCGGCGGCGTAGCGGGAATAGTCCGTCACCGCGTCGCACAGCTGCTCCAGGTCCGACTGGGTCACCGTAGGCGGCAGATCGCTGCGGCCCGGGACCACCTCTCCCTCCGGCAGCAGCACCGTCATGGGTCTTCCCGCCCGCAGGCGCAGCTCCTCTGCCAGGGCCATCTGCCCCGGGGCCAGCTGCCGGGCCTGCTGCTGCCACCGCAGCGGCAGCAGTGCCGCCGCCTGCTCATAACGCCGGATGGCATAGCTCTCGTCCATGTTCCACGCTCCTTCTCGTGTGATGGTCCAATGTATGCGGGCTCGTCCCGGCGTATGACAGCAAAAGCCCCCGGCCGGAAGCCGGGGGCGCAGCGCAGCTTGCTGTTTTTTTATTCCTCGCTGTCCCACTCCCGGAACAGCAGGGTAATGCACCACAGGCCCGCTATGCCCACCAGGGCATAGATGATGCGGCTCAGGGCCGCCAGCTGGCCGCCGCAGATAAATGCTACGCAGTCGAAGGCGAAAAAGCCCACGCTGCCCCAGTTCAGTGCGCCGATGATGACCAAAATCAGCGCGATGCGGTCAATGATCTTCAAAGGGTCTCCCTCCGTTTCCTGACAGGATATATGGCTTAGCCTGCCCCGGACGGACCGGAATATGCAAAAAGTTTTTGCCAGGCTGAAAATTTTTCTAATTTCTGCCGTTTCGGATTGCAATCCCCGGGTCGGATATGTATAATAGGGCATATGAGCGAACATACCGAACCTTTCGGAACAAAAGAGGAGGAGTTTTTCATGAACAAGAAATTCGAGAAGCTGGGCTTTTACCCGGCAGACATCCTGCTGCCCAAGGATCAGGACATGACCAAGTGGGCCGTGGTGGCCTGCGACCAGTTCACGTCCGAGCCGGAATACTGGCAGGCCGTGGAGCAGACCGTGGGCGACGCGCCGTCCACCCTGCGGCTGATCCTGCCGGAGGCCAACCTGAAGGCCCCCAATGTGGACGAGTACATCGCCGACATCAACGCCTCCATGGATAAGTACCTGGCCGGCGGCGTGTTCCAGGTGCTGCCCGAGTCCCTGGTGTATATCGAGCGCCAGCAGTCTGACGGCCGCATCCGCCACGGCCTCATCGGCATGGTGGACCTGGACGCCTACGACTTCACTCCCGGCTCCGGCGCCCTGATCCGCGCCACCGAGGGCACCGTGCTGGACCGCATCCCGCCCCGGGCCCGGGTGCGCCGCAACGCTCCCATCGAGCTGCCCCATGTGATGCTGCTGATCGACGACCCCGACAAAACCGTTATCGAGCCCCTGACCGCCGCCTCCGGCGAAATGGAGACGCTGTATGACTTCGACCTGATGCAGAACGGCGGTCATATCCGCGGCTATAAGCTGACGGATCGCCAGGTCAACGCCGTGGCCGACGCCCTGGAGGGCCTCACCACCGACGAGGCCATGCAGAAGAAGTACGGCGTCTCCGGCGTGGCTCCCCTGCTGTTCGCCGTGGGCGACGGCAACCACTCCCTGGCCACCGCCAAGGCCTGCTACGAGGAGCAGAAGAAGGGCAAGACCCCCCAGGAATACCTGGCCCTGCCCTCCCGCTTCGCCCTGGTGGAGGTGGTGAACAACCACGACGACGCCCTGCAGTTTGAGCCCATCCACCGGGTGCTGTTCGGCGTGGACCACGAGAAGTTCATGAACGCCTTCCGGGCCGCCTATCCCAACGCCTATGAGGGTCAGGGCAGCGGCCACACCATCGAGTTCGTGTGGAACGGCGAGAGCCACTTCATCACCGTTCCCGATCCCAAGGTCCAGCTGGCCGTGGGCACCCTTCAGGGCGTTATCGACCAGTATCTCCAGGACAACGGCGGCGAGGTGGACTATATCCACGGCGACGACGTGACCCGGGAACTGGGCTCCAAGCCCGGCAACATGGGCTTCCTGCTGCCCGCCATGGGCAAGGAGCAGCTGTTCAAGACCGTCATGGCCGACGGCGTGCTGCCCCGCAAGACCTTCTCCATGGGCCACGCCCAGGACAAGCGGTATTATATCGAGGCCCGCAAGATCGTCAAGTAATCCCGCGAAAAAGCGTCAAGAAACCCCTGCTTTCGCCTGTTGAAAGCAGGGGTTCTTGAATTGGCCCGGGTCGTGTGGTAGGATAGAGACACCCTGCCGGACCCGGCAGGGCGCACAGGAGGTGCCTGACATCATGCTTTCATTCTATCTGTCCGCCCTGGAAAGCGCCGCGGACAAGGAGGATTTCCGGGCGCTGTACCGCCGCTATCACGGGGTGATGGAGCGGACGGCTCTGGCCATTCTGCAGGACCCGCGCGATGCGGAGGAGGCCGTGCAGGAGGCTTTTATCCGGGTGATTGAAAATTTTTCAAAAATTTATGAAATTCCTTGTAAGAATCTGGGGGCCTGGCTCGTTACTATAGTGAGGAACGAAGCCATCACCATGCTGCGCAGGCGGCGGGACCATCTGCCCCTGGATGAGGATTGGGCGGGCTTTGAACGCCAGGCCCGGGACGCGCCGGACTACGCATCGCTGGTGGCGCTGTTTGCCCGCCTGCCGGAGACATACCGGGCCGCCCTGGAGATGAAGCTGCTCCTGGGGTACAGCGGGGCGGAGATCGCCCGGCGGCTGGGCCTGACGGAAAGCGCCGTGAACACCCGGATCTCCCGGGGGCGGGCGCTGCTGCGTAAAATTTTTGAGGAGGAGGGGATCGAACCATGACCGATCAGGAGTTGGATCAGATGATGCGCCGGGCGCTGCTGGACGCCGCCGCCCAGGAGGCGGAGACCCTGCCCCAGGAGCCGCCGGAGCTGTCGCCCCGCCATGGCCGGAGCATGCGGGCCATGCTGCGGGACCCCCTGGCCTGGGCCAGGAGCCGAAGGAGACCCGCCCTGCGCACGGCGGCACGGCATGCGGCGGCGGTGCTGCTGGTGCTGGTGCTGTCGGCGGCGGTGCTGGTGACGGTCAGTCCCCAGGTCCGGGCGGATATCACCCGCTGGGTGGCAGAGCAGACCGGAAACGTCCTGGACTTCCAGTTCCGCGGCGATTCCCCCGCCCAGTCCATTCCGCAATATCAGATCACCGCCCTGCCGGAGGGATATGTGGAGACGGAGCGGACAGATTCATTTGCCGCCGGAAATGTGACGTATAAAAATTCCGATGGAGATATGATCCTCCTCAGCTATACATATATGCACGACGGCGCACATGACGGCTTTATATTGGATAATACAGACACCGTGTCGGATATCCGGGTATCCGGCATGCCGGGAAAATTGATCCTCTCCTCACTTGAGGATCATGACTCCTATGTCACATGGATAGATGGTGCCAGCAATATGCAGTTCACTGTATCGGCCGCCATCGACGAGGTCAGCATAATAGCCATAGCAGAAAGCGTTTCTTTGTGCAATTCTACAAAGTGAAAAAATTGTAGAAATTTCTTGTAAGGATTCGCGCCCCTCGTTCGTTAATATAGCAGAAGGCGTTGAGTTTTTAAGATTCTGAAAGAAAATGGGAGAGCTCCTATGAAAAAGAAAATCCAATGTGTCTTGTTTTTGCTGATGCTTCTGTCCGTGGTCTCAATGGCAAGTGCCGCCGAGAAAAGAGCAAACCAACGGCGTTATGATCTGTCATTTTCCGGTACTACAGCCTATTGCTATGCCTACTGTAAATCGGATTTAACCACCGACAAGGTCGTGGCAAATGTCATGCTGTATCAGGGCTCCAACGTTGTTGCATCCTGGAGCGCCCAGGGCACCGGGAGCGTCACCATTTCTGAATCCGTCCCGGTGAAAAAGGGCTGCGAATATACCATGAGCCTGACCTGGTCTGTGGCCGGGCAATGGCAGCGTTCCGTGTTCACCAAGGGAACCTGCCCCGGATAACGGGTAAACGATTGAAAGGGGGCGAGGCCCAAACGGTGAGCAAGCTATCCCCAGCGGCAATTTCCACCAAAACAAGAGAGAAAACGAAAGGAGCGACCCCTGTCATGAAGAAAATGGTAAAGACCCTTCTCTGCCTGATGATGGCACTGGCCATGTCCCTTTCCCTGGCGGTTCCCGCGTTTGCGGCGAGCACATGCGTTCACTCCTATCAGCGGATCATTTCGAGAGATTATACGTGGTACGATCAGGTTACGGCCACATCACACCGAAGAAACCGGGGCGACCTGATGCGATGCTCCAAATGCGGGAAACAAGAACCCAGCAATGCCTGGTATTCGGAAACGGAAACACATACAGGCAGAACAACATATACCAGCAACCATTCCGGCTCCAATCCCACTAAGCATACCTATACCAAGCTGACAAACTGCAAACACTGCAATTATCTGATGAATCGACAGTCCGGATTCACCGGCTGCACGGCTGCGGGGTGCCGGGAAGCTCAGGGATTGAAGCCGGTGCCGGTGGATGCGTAAAAGGGAGGATATACGCATGAAAAAAGCCCTACGGCGTTGTCTGACACTGCTGCTGGCCGCCGTTTTGACCTTTGCCCTATGCGCATCGGCATTTGCCGAAGAACAGCGTGCTTCCTGTTTTCACACGTTAGTCTTAGTTCAGAAGGGCATAACGTGGTATGACTATACTGCCAGCACGCACACATGGAACCGAGGCTCCCTGTACCGGTGCAGCAAGTGCGGCTATGAGGAACGGCGAAGTGACACAAGTGAACGTGCCAAATCGCACTCGATCGAAACAACTTCCGTCTACAATCATAAGCTGGCAAATCCGGCAAAGCACAATGTTGTCATCACTACGGGCTGTACCGTATGCCCTTATGTTAAGTCCAAGGAGACTAAACTCACCGGCTGCACGTCCGCAGGATGCCGGCTAACACAGCGCATTGAGCCCATCCCTGTGGCGGCGTGACGGAATAAATTTGCCATAATTCCCGGGCGTGGGCGGCTTCGGCCGCCCCGCCCACCCTCTTTATCAAAATAAAGGTTGACATGCAAGGCTACTTATGATAGACTGTCTGTGTAGTTTAACATAAGTAGCCTGTTTTGCAGAAAGGAGTCCCGCCTATGAACCCTCTGCACCAACTGACCCGGCGGCCAGTGAAGGCGGCCTTCGGCGTTCTGCTGCTGGCCCTGGCCGGGGCCATTCTGTGCCTGTCCGGCGGCCAATACTGGGCCGCTGCCCAGACCCGGGCCGCAGTGGAGGAAAACTACACCACGGTGGCGGTGGTCACCGGCGGCATGCAGCAGATTGTGGTCACCGGCAACATTGCGACGGTGGACATTGGCAACACATATGAAGCCAATGCGTTCTTGCAGGAGCCCGCCCAGCAAAACTGGAGCATCGTCCGCGGCCAGGCCACAATGGGCCTTGTCAGCGGATACAGTCCGCAGCTGAGCCCGCTGAATAAATTTTACGCCCCCACTGCGGATAAATCCGACACCCGCACGGATCATTCTCCCAACGAGCCCTATGACTTCGCTGTGCTGGAGGTGGAGATCACCCAGGTAGGACCGGAGACCACCTCTTATTCCAATGACTCCACCAAGGAAAACGCCTATCACTTCTGGACCGTTGACGGCAAGGTCCTGAGCGTGCAGGCCATGCATCCCGATTGGGATGATCCCACCGGCCACAATATTCAGGTTCTTTTGCAGATCAACGGCGCGTCCGACGCGGCGGGCAAGGCCATACAGCCCGGGCAGCGGTATCTGCTGTTTACCCACAGCTATCGGGATCTTGACTTTGAGCAGCGCATGCTCATTGCCCAGGATCTGATGAGCGACAGCAGGCGCGGCGAGGAAATAGACCCCCGCAGCCTGGACATCGACGGCAACATCATCCGCTATGCCGACCGAAAAGAGATCGTAGAAATGACGGACGGAGACGGGAATCCCGTACCTGACGACACGCCCTTGTACCGGGACCCCGTTACCGGGCAAGAGGAGCCGTTATACATGGATATGTTCCATACCATCTGCGTCAATGTCACCGACTTTTCGCAGCCCCGGATGGAGTTTGATTGGAACGAAAAGACGCAGAATTTTGAAGTCTCTCGGGTCATCCACTATGACACGGACTATGATCTGGCGTCCTTTACCCTGCTGCCGGACGGCGTCACGGCGGAGGAGCTGATCGCCTCCTCCCCCACCTGGCAGAAGGCGGTGGAAGCCATCCGGGTCAGCGACCACAGCGTGCCGGTGCTGGCGGTGAACCATCTGGAGGCCGTGGCGGACTTCGCCTCCGGAAGGGCCCAGATCACCCAGGGCCGCGGCATCAGCCAGGACGAGTACCGCGACGGCGCGGCGGTGTGCCTGATCTCCGAGTCTCTGTCCCGGGAAAGCGGGCTGAACGTGGGGGATACGCTGCCGCTGTCGCTGTATGAGTTCGACCAGGATCTGCTGTATTCCTATCTGGTGGAATACAACCCCAGATCCTCCCTGTATCTGCCGGATCGGGGCTTCCAGCAGGAGACGGAGTATACCGTCATCGGCCTGTATCGCCAGGCCAACGAGTGGGTCACCACGCCCACCAGCTTTACCCCCAACAGCGTGTTCGTGCCGGAGAAAAGCGTCACCTGTCAGACGGTTTCCGGCGATTACGGCGTCTGGGAGACGATGATCCTGAAAAACGGCACCGCCGGCCAGATGGAGGCCCGGCTGAAGGAAAATGGCCTGGGCGGCGTTGTTACTTACTATGACCAGGGCTACAGCGAAATCGTGGAGAGCCTGGACGGCTTCAGCCGGGTATCCCGGACGGTGCTCTGGGTGGGGCTGGCCCTGTGGGTGGTGGTCCTGGCGGCCTACTGCGTGCTGTTCCCCCTGCAGGAGGGCAAAACCGCCCTGCGGATGTGGACCCTGGGCACGGTGAAGCGGGATATTACCGGGAGCATCTGGCTGTCCTCCGCCGCCGTGGCGGTTATCGGAACGGTGATCGCGCTGGCCGTCAGCATCCCGGGCATGTCCTGGGCCATCGGTAAATTAAAGGAGCTGACCGGATCGGAGCTCACCATGTCCGTGTCCCCGTGGCAGACGGCGGCCCTGTGCGCCGTGGTGCTGGTCCTGGAGCTGGCAGCCGTGGCCCTGTGCAGCGCCCTCGCCGCCCGCCGGGGCATCCGCAAGGCAGCGTAAACCGCAGAAGGGAGCGATCCGATGACCCCCTATTTTTTCAAGCAAATGCGCAAGCGGACCGGTCTGTGCCTGGTGGTGGTGCTGACGGCGCTGGCGTTTTCCCTGGCCCTGTGCATGCTTCAGCGGTCCCGGGACCAGATGGCCGCGCGCATTGAGGAGGTTTATGACAATCTGGAGGTCCGGTGCAGCGTCACCAACCTCACCGGCACCCAATCGGACCGGCTGAACCTGCCGGAGTGGGTGCTGCGGCTGTTCACTACCGGCATGACCACCGGGAACTTCCAGGAGGACGGCCTGTTCACCCCCTATGTCCGGGATGTACAGGTGCGCTCCACGGTGTACTGCACCCAGCCCGGCGGCACGGTGCCCCATGCCCTCAGCGGCATTACCGGCCTGGCGGCAGACGGCGCCCTGCAGCCGGACTCCGGCTGCACCATCCTCTGGCGGGAGGGCTTCGACGCCTCGGTGTTCCAGGGCAGGGGCTATTCCCTGCTGCTGCCGGAGGAGCTGGCCGCCTGGGAGGATGAGGACGGCTATGTGACCCTGGAGTTTTCCCCTTCGTCCGGTGAAACGGAGCAGTACCGCTTTCTGGTGGTGGGAACGTACGCCGGCGGGGCCGGGCGGCTGTACTGCCCCTGGTGGGTGGCGCGCCAGCTGTGCCTGGACGTGTACGGCGCCATCACGATGGACAGCCTGTCCGCCGCCATGGCGGACAACCGGCACATCGACCAATTCTGGGACGAGTACGGCAGCCGGTATTTTGTGGAGCCCACCCGTGACGGCACGCCGGTGCCCTGGGAGGGGTCCCTGATGTACCGCACCTATCCCTTCGCCCTGGCCATCTATGACGACACGCTGGTCAAGACCGTGGACCAGCTGCACCAGAACCAGAAGCTGCTGGGGCTGGTATCCTGGCTGCTGGGGCTGTCCGCCTTCGGCGTAGGAGCGGTGTTCAGCATCCTGCTGCTGCGTCATCGCAGCCGGGAGCTGAAGCTGCAATACATTCTGGGCCAGGCCCGGGGCGGCATCCTGCTGTGGGCCCTGGTGGAGCACGGGCTGCTGAGCCTGCTGGGCGCAGCCATAGGCGCCGGCGGCTTCTGCGTCGCCTTCCGGACGGCCCCGGCCTGGGGGCCGGTGGCGGTGTTCTGGGGGATGAACCTGGCTGGAACGGCTCTGGCGTATCTGCTGACCATGCGAAGGACGTTTTTGGAGACGAATTTGGGGAGGGAATGAATATGACCATCGAACTGCGCGACGTATCCTATACCTACGCCGGAAAGTATCAGCGGGTCACGGCGGTGGACACCGTCAGCTATACCTTCCAAAGCGGCACAATGTACAGCATTATGGGCGCCTCCGGCAGCGGCAAATCCACGCTGCTGAGCCTTTTGGCGGGACTGAAGCTGCCCACAGAGGGGGAGATTGCCTTTGACGAGCAGCCCACCCGCTTCATGGACCGCAGCGCCCTGCGGCGGGATACCGTGTCCGTGATCTATCAGGATTTCAACCTGTTCCCGCTGCTGACGGCGGAGGAAAACGTATGTTACCCTCTGCGCCTGCGGAAGGAGGACAAGGACCAGGCGCTGGCGCTGGCCCGGCAGCGTCTGGCGGATATGGGCATCCGGGAGTCGTATTTCCGCAAGCTGCCCAACCAACTGTCCGGCGGCGAGCAGCAGCGGGTGGCCATTGCCCGGGCCCTGGCTGCGGGCAGCTATGTGATCCTGGCCGACGAGCCCACCGGGAATTTGGACAGCGGCAACAGCCGCATGATCGTGGAGACCCTCCAGCGCCTGGCTCATCAGGAGAAGCGCTGCGTCATCGTGGTGACCCACGATCCCGCCGTGGCCGCCGCGGCCGACGTTCAGCTGCGCATGCAGGACGGCAGACTGACCCAGGAGGAGCAGCAGGCGGAGGCTTAACAGGATAGAATAAACCGGGGCCGGTGGAAAATTCCACCGGCCCCGGCACAGATGAAAAGCACCGCCCGCAGGCGGTGCTTTCTTTGTTTTTACTCGGCGGGGTAAACAGAAACCTGCTTACGATCCTTGCCCAGACGCTCGAAGCGGACAACGCCGTCGGCCTTGGCAAACAGCGTATCATCGCTGCCGATGCCAACGTTGGTGCCGGCGTGGATGTGGGTGCCGCGCTGGCGGACCAGGATGTTGCCGGCCAGAACGAACTGACCATCAGCGCGCTTGGGGCCAAGGCGCTTGGACTCGGAATCACGGCCGTTCTTGGTGGAGCCCATACCTTTTTTATGGGCGAAGAACTGCAGACCAATGTTCAGCATGATGCAGTACCATCCTTTCTATGAGATGATTGCGGGGGAACAGGAGACGTTCACGCCTCCATTACTTCAATGTTTTCCGGATACTCGTCGTGAAGCTGGGCCAGATAAACCATCAGCCCCGTCAAGAGATTCTGACAGGTGCTCTCCGCCGTGGGAGCCAGGCCCCCGGGCAGGCGGAAGGAGATGGCAGTGTCCTGCTCACGGACCTTCACCGCGGCACACAGACCCATCACGTCGTTGACGGTGGCTTCCACCAGGCGCACGGCGCTGGTGACGGCGGCGCAGACAAGGTCCTCCCCCTCTGCGGCGTAGCCGCTGTGTCCCTGCGCATCGAAACCGACGATGCGCGCTTCCTCTGTCAGGAATGTAACGGTCGTCATGCGGTCACTCAGAAGGAGATCTTGCCGATTTCCACCTTGGTGTAGGGCTGACGATGACCCTGCCGTTTGCGGTAACCCTTCTTGGGGGTGTACTTGAAGATACGGATCTTCTTGCCCTTGCCGTTCTTCACGACGGTGGCGTCCACCTTCGCGCCCTCCACCACGGGAGCGCCGAACTTGGTGTTTTCGCCGTCGACGATGGCCAGGACCTGGTCGAACACCACGGAATCACCCGCGTTGACGTCCAGCTTCTCGATAAACAGGGTGTCGCCCTCAGAGACGTTGTACTGCTTACCACCGGTCACGATAATAGCCTGCATTACTTGTTGCACCTGCCTTTCCTTTATTACGGACTCGCTGTCGGGGGCGTCCGGCGCGGCCGGAACTTATGACCCATTCAAAGCGGCTTATAGAGTATAACAGAGAAAACGGGTCTTGTCAATGTCTTTTTGCCGTTTTCCGGAAGATATTCCTTTATATCAGGCTGTCCGGGATCAGGGCGAGGAGCTCCTTGACGGATATGCAGAGCTCACGGCTGGTCTGGGATGCGCCGGGGCCTGGAAGGCCACACCGTACCACCGCCGCATGGGGGAAGCTGCGGCGCCGGTTTTCCGAGCGATATCTCCTGTGCAGAGCGCCTTCTGTTTTCTCCGCCAGACATTCCTTCACGCCCGTTTCTGCTTGCGCTGCAATTGGAGCCGGTCGGCGATCATGGCGATAAACTCCGAATTGGTAGGCTTTCCCTTGGCGGAGTTTACCGTATAGCCGAAATACTTCTGCAGCGTCTCGATGTCGCCCCGGTCCCATGCCACCTCGATGGCGTGACGGATAGCCCGTTCCACCCGGGACGGGGTAGTACAGAACCGTTTGGCCACCTCCGGATACAGTACCTTTGTCACAGCGTTGATCACATCCATGTCATTCACCGCGATCATGATGGCCTCCCGTAGGTACTGGTATCCCTTGATGTGGGCCGGGACGCCGATCTCGTGAATGATGGCCGTCACCATCCCCTCCAGCGCCGGGGCGAAGGGCGCTTCCTCCTGCTCCGGTGTGGAGGCCTGCCGCATCAGCTCCAGCAGTGACTCCTCATTCACCGGCTTCGGCAGGAAGAAATACACGCCCATCTCCATAGCCTGGGCCACGGTCCGCCGGTTGCAGAAGGATGACACCACGATGCATCGCGGCTGTTCGCCGCTTAACTGGTTCATCTGCCGCAGCAGACCGAAGCCGTCCAGGCCCGGCAGCACCACGTCTGTCACCAGCAGCTGCGGCCGCAGCCGCTTTACCATGTCCAAAGCGACTTCACCGCTGTCCGTGCTGCCCACCACCAGGAACTCGCCGGCAGCTTCCATATGCTGGCGCAGCATGGTCCGAAATTCCTCATTGGCATCCGCCAATACAACTGTTACCTTGTTTTCCATCTTGTCCCGTTCCTTTTCCACTCAGATTGCGCAGCCAAGGCTGCCTGTTTCACGACAAAGCAACATTTGTCGCTTGACCTGCATATAATTTACCAGGAATGGACAGGTTTTTCAAGGGGTAATTGTCGAATGCTCATAACTTATTTTCGACAAAAGCATGTTAATTTGGCGCAAGTGACATATATTGTATAACTTAACAGCTTCTTAGCCAACATGTTGTTTCTATCCGCGAACGAAATTCGCCCGATAGGACTCGTTGATTTCCCGCAGTTCCCGCTTTCCCTCGATATAGGGGCGGTACATCTCCTCTGCCCGGCCTCCGCCCAGGTTCCCGCACCCGCCGCAGCCCTGGCAGCCGCCGTCGCACAGGGCCCGCCGCACGATCTCCTCCCGTTGGGCCCTGGTGGTGTCCTTTATGAGCACAGAGCGCATATTTCGCACCTCCCTTCACGACCAGTATACCCGCTCATCATGGGTGTATGCCCAATTTTTTTGGCTCACGCGCCAAATTTCGCCTTGACATTTTGGGCAAAATCCTGTATGATAGTCTCAGTTGTAAAGCACCGAAACTTTACAGAGGAGGGACCGACGTGAAAAATCAGACCTATCGCATGACGATGCTGTTCGATTTTTACGGCGAGGTCCTGACCCCGCGGCAGAAGGAATTTTTCGACCTGTACTACAATGAGGACCTGTCCCTGGCCGAGATCGCGGAGAATTACGGCATCTCCCGCCAGGGTGTCCGGGACGTGATCGTCCGGGCCGAGGCCATCATGACGGACCTGGAGGACAAGACCGGTCTTATGAAGCGTTTTCTGCAAATGCAGCAGCAGGTGCAGGCCATCCTGGACGCCGCCGAGAAGATCCAGACCGTCAACTACCGGCAGTATGACAATCCGGAGCTGGCGCGGCTGGCAGACGAGATCACGCGCAGCGCCCAGGCGCTGAAGGAGTAATACCTATGGCATTTGAGGGACTTTCTGAAAAATTAAGCGCCACATTCAAACGCCTGCGGGGCAAGGGCCGCCTGTCGGAGGCCGACGTCCGGGAGGGCATGCGGGAGGTCCGCCTGGCTCTGCTGGAGGCCGACGTCAGCTATAAGGTGGTCAAGGACTTCGTGGCCCAGGTCACCGAGCGCTGCATCGGCGCGGACGTTCTGGACAGTCTCACCCCTGCCCAGCAGATCGTCAAGATCGTCAACGAGGAGCTGGTGCAGCTGATGGGCGGCACCAACGCCAAGCTCACCTTTGCCTCCAAGGGTCCCACCGTGGTGATGATGGTGGGCCTTCAGGGCGCCGGTAAAACCACCAACGGCGCCAAGCTGGCGGGCCTGATGCGCCGCCAGTTCGGCAAGCGCCCCCTGCTGGTGGCCTGCGACGTATACCGTCCCGCCGCCATCACCCAGCTGCAGGTGGTGGGCAAGCAGCTGGATATTCCCGTTTTCGAGATGGGACAGGCCAATCCCGTGCACATTGCCCAGGAGGCCATCAAATACGCCCGGGACCACGGCCACGATATGGTGTTTCTGGACACCGCCGGCCGCCTCCATGTGGACGAGGCCCTGATGAACGAGCTGAAGAACATCAAGGCGAAGGTGCATCCCAACGAGATCCTGCTGGTGGTGGACGCCATGACCGGTCAGGATGCCGTCAACGCAGCCACTGCCTTCGACCAGGCTCTGGGCATCGACGGTGTCATGCTCACCAAGCTGGACGGCGACGCCCGCGGCGGTGCGGCTCTGTCCATCCGGGCCGCCACCGGTAAGCCCATCAAGTTCGTGGGTACCGGCGAAAAGCTGGACATGATCGAGCTGTTCCACCCGGACCGCATGGCCTCCCGTATTCTGGGCATGGGCGACATGCTCACCTTCATCGAAAAGGCCGAGCAGCAGTACGACGAGGAGCAGGCCCGCAAGCTGGAGGAAAAGCTCAAGAAGAACCGCCTGACTCTGACGGACTACATGGAGCAGATGGACCAGCTGCAAAAGATGGGCAACCTGGGCCAGATTGCCGGGATGCTGCCCGGTGACATGGGCAAGCAGCTGGATGCCGCCAACCTGGACGAAAAGCAGCTGGGCCGCACCCGGGCCATCATCCAGTCCATGACCCCTCTGGAGCGGGAGAACCCCTCCATCCTCAACGCCAGCCGCAAAAAGCGCATTGCCGCCGGCTGCGGCATGCAGGTGTCGGATGTGAACCGTCTGCTGAAGTCCTTCGAGATGCTCCAGCAGCTCACCAAATCCATTTCCAAGGGCCGCTTCGGCGGCTTCGGAGGTCCCGGCGGCATGCCCACTCTGGGCAAAGCCAAAAAGGGCAAGCTCCAGGGCTTCGGCCGCAAAAAACGTTTGAAATAAGTGCCCAGGCATTTATATAATTTGAATTCTATTATCATTCTGGAGGAAAAACATCATGGTTAAGATTCGTCTGAGAAGAATGGGTGCCAAGAAGGCTCCTTACTATCGCGTGGTCGTGGCGGATTCCCGCTATCCCCGCGACGGCCGCTTCATCGAGGAGATCGGCACCTACAATCCCTGCGTCTCCCCCGCCGAGATCAAGATCGACGCTGATCGCGCCCGCGAGTGGATCAAGACCGGTGCCCAGCCCACCGATACCGTTCGCGCCCTGCTGAAGAAGGTCGACGTTCTGTAAGGCAGGGGCACCATGAAGGAACTGCTGCTCTACATCGCCAGGAGCCTTGTGGACCATCCCGACCAGGTCACTGTGAACGAGGTGGAAAACGGCGACGAGCTGACGCTGGAGCTGCGCGTGGCCCCCGAGGATATGGGTAAGGTCATCGGCCGTCAGGGCCGCATCGCCAAGGAGATCCGCACCGTGGTGCGCTCCTATGCCCAGCGCACAGGCGTCAAGGCATCCGTTGATATCGTGGACTGACCTCCCGATACCACTGCAATGGCTAAAAAAAACAGGACAGGCGTGTGCCTGTCCTGTTTTTTTACGCGTTTTCGTCCAGCTTCCGGAAGATGGGCCGCAGCAGCAGGGCCGTCACATAGCTGAGGCTGCTGTATCCCACCAGCACCCACACGATGCTCAGATAAAACCCCACCTCCGGGAGAAACACGCACACCCCCACAGGCACCGCCCAAATGGCCCAGATCAGCAGCATCCGGGGCAGGTTCCCCACCGCCAGCAGCAGGGCATTTTTCATGTGATTGCGCCAGGTGTTTTCATACCGGGCCATCAGCGGAAAAACGAAGGTCATCACCATGGCCGCCAATTGCAGGGCGAACACCGCCATCACCTTCCACAAAAAGGCGTCGTTCAGCCGGGCCACATACAGGTCGAACCCGCACAGAACCGCCACGGCCAGCAGAATCAGCCACACCGGCGTGGCTTTTTTCCAGTTTTCGCCCCATGCACAGAAGAACCGCCTGGCCACATGGCCGTCCTCACCGTCGATGACCTTTCCCAGCACCTGATACAGGGCCGCGCAGGACGCGCCCAGGGTCACCACCGGCAGGGAGCACACCAGCCACAGCACGTTCAGCACGATCAGGCTCCATACCCGCTCCATACCCCGGGCGAAGGCCCCGTTGGGGTCAAAAAACGACTTCAGCACCGGTCACTCCCCCTTTGCAAGGTCCCGGAACCGGTGGGCTGTCTCCCGTCCCGACAGCACCCGGGCGGCTCCGGCCGCCAGGGCCTCCATCTCGAACTCCCCGGCCATGACCTCCACCGGCGCGATAAAGCGAACCTTTTTCGTCAGATAATCCGCCACATAGGCGGAGTGCGCTATGCCGCCGGTGAGGATGATACGGTCAATGTCGCCGCCGGCAGCCGCCGCCATAGCGCCGATGGACTTGGCGGCGGTATACAGCATGGCATCGTACACCAGTCTGGCCCTCTCATCGCCCCGGGCCATGCGCCGCTCCACCTCCATGGCGTCGCTGGTGCCCAGGTGGGCCAGCAGTCCGCCCCGTCCCCGTACCAGCTTCATGACGCCTGCCCGGTCATATTTCCCGGAGAAGCACAGCCCCACCAGCTGCTCGGCGGCGATCCCACCGCAGCGCTCCGGCGCAAACAGCAGCTCGTCATCCCGGACATTGTCCACCATTTTGCCGCCGATGAACAGCCGCACCGACGCGCCGCCGCCCAGGTGCAGCACGATCAGGCGGCACCGGTCCAAGGGCCTGTGCAGCACCGTTTCCGCGCAGCGAATGGCCATGGCCCGGGTATTCAGGGCGTGCCCCATCATCCGCCGGGGCAGCTCCGGAATCCCGGTGATCCGGGCCATAGGCGGCATTTCGTCCACCGCCACAGGATCGTACACAAAGGCCGGTATACCCAGCGGCTCCGCTATGTCCCGGGCCACCACGCATCCCAGGTTGGAGGCATGTGCCCCCTGGGTGATGGCGGCCAGATACTCGATCATGTCCCCGTCCACCGCAAAGGCCCCGCTGGGGCACGGCGGCAGCATACCGCCCCGGGCGCACACTGCGTCCAGGGTGGTCAGATCGAAGCCCGCCAGCGCCTCCTCCACGCACCGGCGGCGGAAAGGGGCCTGGTCCATAATGGCCCCAAAGGGGGCCAGCTCCTCTCCGCTGTGGCGGATCGTTTTCTGCATCAAGGGCGTCTGCCCGTGAAACACGGCGATCTTGGTGGAGGTGGAGCCAGGATTGATGACCAGAATGCGGTAATCCATGGCGTCAGCCCTCCTTTCGCCGGGGAAACGTCACCCCGTTGCACTTGAGCAGCATCCGGAAGGGGTAATCCCGGTCCAGATAGTTGCGGCAGTACCAGTCATAGGTGGCCTGGGGCAGGCGGACCAGCTCCGGCGCCTCGCAGCGGAAGCTCTCGAAGGTGTGCCGGTCCCCGGACAGCAGGGCCGCCATCAGCTCCAGCCGCCCCTCCTGCCGCAGCCGCTCCATGCACGCGTCCATCACGGCGGCGCAGGCCCGCTCTTCATCGTCGGCCCACAGCTCCTTGTTCCCCAGCCAGAACAGAAATTCCTCCGGGTTCAGGTCCATTTTCGTGGTGATCTGGGACAGCTTGTAAAACCCGGCCCAGTCCCGGTCCCGGAGCACCTGGGTCAGATACTGCACCAGGCCGTCGTCCAGGGCCACGCAGTCCAGCAGCACCTGAAAGGCGTGCTTTCCGGCGTCCGGGTCCGGCTGCGGCTCCTGCGGGGGTTCCTGCTCCCCGTCCCGGCCCAGGAACATGCTTATGGCCGCGCCGGGGTCAAAGCTGTCGTATACCTCCCGGGGGATCTGGGTGCCGTCCTGGGCGGCGCACAGCCGGGCCAGGGTAGGAAAGTCCCCCACCTTCTGCAGCAGCTCCATGCCCCGGGCCACAGGGTCCGTCTCCGTCAGGGTGATACCCTCCGGGGCAGGCCGCTTCCCGTCCATGATCTCGTCGATATATTGCATGCAATAGTCCATCAAGGTCATAAAAAGTTCCTCACTTTGCAGATAACTATCCTAAACTATACCATATCTCCCTCCCCTTTGCAAGGCGCAGCCCCCCTCCCGCATTGACGGAATGTCGGACCAGAGTTTCTCTTAGAGACTTACACTCCTCAATGCCCCGCTGAGGTTCAGGACGGCCTCCAGCACGCCGCCGCCTACAGCCAGGGCTTTATCCGACGCGGTGGTGCAATACTCCGGCTTGCACCGTGGGTCCACGTCGCCGGACTTCATCCCCTTGAAAACAGGCGTTCCGTCGGCTAAAATACCACGCAATACGCCGTCAATAGTGCATTTCATGAGTTCTCCGTCCACCTCTCCGGCTATGTCCCCAGCCCGGACCACCGCGCCAATTTCCAGCTTCTGGCAGAATATCCCGTCCGCGGGGGCCCGCAGCACCCGCTCCCCAGCGTATCCGCCGATGAGCCCGGGAATGTTGGTGTTGGGCAGGGCGCTTCCCCGGTAGATCACCCGGCCCAGGGTATGGCCCCGCATGGTCTCCACCACGGCGTGGCAGTCCTCCCCCGCTGTGAAGCCGGGTCCGATGCCGACAACAACCGGCGCATCGTCTATTTTCGTGCCCAGGTTGCGCTTGGCCAGGATGGCATCCACCAGGGCGTCGGGCCGCAGCTGGGCGCGGCAGGCACAGTCCGGGTCCGCCAGCACCGGGATCAGGCCCCGGCGCAGCAGGCCCTCCGTCTCCTCGACGCTGTCCGCCCGACGGGCGGTCACATCCTCCACCGTCATCTCCCCCAGCAGGATAGCCTGGGAAAAGCAGACCGTGCGGCGGATGGCAGTGGGAGCGGGCAGGTCAGTCATGACCACCTGCATCCCGGCCCGGTGCAGCCGCAGGGCAATGCCGGAGGCGATATCCCCGGCGCCGCGAATGAGAACCTTCATGAAAATCCCTCAATTCTCTGTTTTTTTACAAGAATAGCATGTTCCGGCCCCACCGTCAAGGTTGACGCAGGAGCCGGAAGCTGATACAATAACGGCATGGAACAGAAATTAACGTACAATCTGGCGGTCCGGCTGTTTTCCGACGAGAAATGCTTCGGGCCAGGGGTAGCACAGCTGCTGCACCGGGTGCAGGAGCTGCATTCGCTGCGGGCGGCAGCCATGTCCATGAACATGGCCTATTCCAAGGCGTGGACCATCACCAAGCACGCCCAGGCCGCCTTGGGCTTTCCGCTGCTGCACTCCATCACCGGTGGACGAGGCGGCGGCGGCGCGGAGCTGACTCCGGAGGGAGAGCGGCTGCTGGAAGCCTACGACGACTACTGCCGCCAGCTGCGGGCCTTTGCCGACGGCCTGTTTCAGGAAAAGTTCGGCTATTTACAGGAAAAATAGCCTTTGACAGGCTGAAGCGAGACTGTCAGAAAAGCCTCGCAGAGTTCGCGGCCCGCAGGCCGCGAATAAGGTTTGATCCATTTTTCGCGGCGGCGCCCCCCAAGGGGACTTCCGTTGGGCGTGTACGTCGCGAAAAAAACTTTGCGCTGGCCTCGGCCCAGCGGAACTGGCCTCGGCAGACCCGACGGCTGATGTCGGGCCAGAGTGTGTTCGTGGGCGCTTGCGCACACGGACGCGCGGGTCGGAGCGAAATCTCTTTTGTCAAAAAAGGCGCCGCCTTTTTTGACAAGTTCAAGCATGCCCTGGGTACAACGCCCAGGGCATGCTCTTGTCATTTTTTCAGCTTTTCCCAGATCACCGGCTGCCCGGCGGCCAGGGTTTTCGGCAGGTCCAGCACCCGCTGGTTCCGGCTGCCCCGGAATTGCAGACTGATGTCCTTTTCCGCCGCCACGAACCGTCCGTCCACCAGCACATCGATGCAGGAGAGCAGGTCGTCCGTCACGGCACACCGGGGATGGGACCCCTCCCGCAGCAGCTCATCCTCCAGCCGGAAGCCGGTGAAGCACCAGATGCTCTTGTCCGGATACCGCCGCCGGACCTCCCGCAGAAAGGGCAGCAGGTCCCTCTGGTTTTCCGGCTCGAAGGGCTCGCCCCCCAGCACCGTCAGCCCGTCCACATAGGACTTGTCCAGCTCGGCGAAAATCTCCCGCTCCGTGTCGGCGGTGAAGGGCCTGCCGAAGTGGAAGTCCCAGGTCTGGGGCTGGAAGCAGTCGGGGCAGTGGTTGGTGCAGCCGGACACAAACAGCGTCACCCGCACCCCGATGCCGTTGGCAATATCACATTTTTTCAGGTTGCCATAGTACACGATATTGCTCCTTTTGGGTAATATATACTACCAAACAGCGACCGAAGCGGGAACCTCTTACAGGTGCAGCACCCGGTCCTTGATCTCCTGGGTCCGGCCCTGATTCCAGAACTGGGTCCCGATATAGCCGCAGGTGCGGCGGGCCACGTTCATCTTGTCCTGGTCGGTATTGCCGCACTGGGGACACTTCCAGATGAGCTTGCCGTCCTCCTCCACGATCTGGATCTCGCCGTCCCAGCCGCAGACCTGGCAATAGTCGCTTTTGGTGTTCAGCTCGGCGTAGATGATGTGGTCATAAATGAACTTCATGACCTCCAGCACCGCGGGGATGTTGTTCTGCATGTCCGGCACCTCCACATAGCTGATGGCGCCGCCGGGGGACAGGTGCTGGAACTGGGCCTCAAACTCCAGCTTGGTGAAGGCGTCGATCTCCTCGGTGACGTTCACATGATAGCTGTTGGTGATGTAGCCCTTATCGGTGATGCCCTTGATGACGCCGAAGCGCTTTTGCAGGCACTTGGCAAACTTATAGGTGGTGGACTCCAGAGGCGTGCCGTACAGGGAATAGTCGATGTTCTCGGCGGTTTTCCACTCCTTGCACTTGTCGTTCATCTTCTGCATGATGTCCAGGGCGAAGGGGGTGGCGGCGGGGTCCGTGTGGCTCTTGCCGGTCATGTATTTCACGCACTCATACAGGCCCGCATAGCCCAGGGAGATGGTGGAATAGCCGTTATACAGCAGCTTGTCGATGGTTTCGCCCTTTTTCAGCCGGGCCAACGCGCCGTATTGCCACAGGATGGGGGCGGCATCCGACGTGGTGCCCAGCAGACGCTCGTGGCGGCACCGCAGCGCCCGGTGGCACAGCTCCAGCCGCTCCTCGAAGATCTGCCAGAACCTGTCCATATTTCCGCCGGAGGACAGGGCCACGTCCGGCAGATTGATGGTGACCACGCCCTGATTGAACCGGCCATAGTATTTGTGCTTGCCGGGCTCGTAATTCCCGGCGTTGGCAACGTTGCCGATCCCGGCGTCGGTAAAACGGTCCGGGGTCAGGAAGGAGCGGCACCCCATGCAGGTGTACACGTCGCCCTTGAGCTCCTTCATCTTCTTTTCGGAGATATAGTCCGGCACCATGCGGCGGGCGGTGCATTTGGCGGCCAGCTCCGTCAGGTACCAATAGGGGGAGTCCTCATGGATGTTGTCCTCCTCCAGGGTATAGATCAGCTTGGGGAAGGCGGGGGTCACCCACACGCCCTGCTCATTCTTCACGCCCTGGTACCGCTGAAGGAGCATCTCCTCGATGATCATGGCCAGGTCCTTCTTCTCCCGCTCGTCCCGGGCCTCGTTCAGGTACATGAACACCGTGATGAAGGGGGCCTGTCCGTTGGTGGTCAGCAGAGTCACCACCTGATACTGGATGGTCTGCACGCCCCGGCGGATCTCCTCCCGCAGACGGGCCTCCACCAGCTCATGGATTTTCTCCTCGCCGGGATCCACGCCGATGGACGCCATCTCCGCCAGGACGATGCGGCGGATCTTCTGGCGGCTGACCTCCACAAAGGGGGCCAGGTGGGTCAGACTGATGGACTGGCCGCCGTATTGGTTGGAGGCCACCTGGGCCACGATCTGGGTGGCGATGTTGCAGGCGGTGGCGAAGGAATGGGGCTTTTCGATCATGGTGCCGGTGATAACGGTGCCGTTTTGCAGCATGTCCTCCAGGTTCACCAGGTCGCAGTTGTGCATATGCTGGGCGAAATAGTCGGTGTCGTGGAAATGGATGATGCCCTCCTCATGGGCCTCCACAATATCCTGGGGCAGCAGCAGACGGTTGGTGATATCCCGGGACACCTCGCCGGCCATATAATCCCGCTGGGTGGAGTTCACCACGGGATTCTTATTGGAGTTCTCCTGCTTGGCCTCCTCATTGTTGCACTCGATGAGGGAGAGGATCTTGTCGTCGGTGGTGTTGGCCCTGCGCACCAGGGACCGGGTATAGCGGTAGGTGATGTAGTGCTTGGCCACCTCAAAGGCCCCGTGGGCCATGATGTGGTGCTCCACCATATCCTGGATCTCCTCCACCGTGGGAGCGCGGTTCATCTTCTGGCACTGCAGCTCCACGGACTCGGCGATACGCCCGATCTGCACGGGAGTCATGCGGTCCGCCTCGGTCACAGAGTTGTTGGCCTTGGTGATGGCCCGCTCGATCTTCTGAATGTCAAAAGCAACCTCCGCTCCGTTGCGCTTGATGATCTTCATGTGTAACGTCCTCCCTCTCCTCAGATTTTTCTCTCTCCACAGGAAAAGCTGCCTCAATGGGCAGCGGTCAATCAGCCTCTTAATCATATACCATATCCTGTGCTGATGCAAGCCCAAAGCCCTAAATATGGGGAAAATGCCTGACGAAAATCCCCGGGATATTTTGTCCATTCTGTACAATGGACACAAGATATGGGAGTATTGACCCCTCTGTCACCTACAATATATAGTATGACAAGACAGTTTGCAGCTGCAAATGCAACAAAAGAGGCCGCCGGGAGGATATTTTCCCGGCGGCCTCGCTCATTTGATAAATTGTATCACGCCGCAGCCAGCGTCCGGTTGGATTTCCAGAAGCGACCCATGAACGCCAGCGCCATGACCAGACACACCACCTCGGAGATCACCGGTGCAAACCAGATGGCCTCGCCGCCCCACAGGGCGGCCAGCGCCAGCAGGGCTCCGGCCTGCAGCACCAGCCCCCGGCCGGTGGAGATGCAGATAGCCGGACGGGGCTGCTCCACCGCCGTCAGGAATCCGCCCATCAGCACGTTGAAGCCAACCAGCAGATAGCACAGGCCGTACCGCCGCAGAGCGCCCACGGACACGTCGCTGAGAGCGGCGTTGTTGTCGCCCAGGAAGATGTGGACGATCTGCGGGGCGAACAGCTGCACCGCGCCGAAGCACAGCACCGTCATACCCGCCAGCGTCACCAGGCCGTATTGCAGCAGGCGGCGGCAGCCCTTCCGGTCCCGCTGGCCGTAGTGATAGCTGACCAGCGGCTGAGACCCCTGGGACACGCCCAGCATGATGTTCAGGATCAGTGTATTGATGTAAGCAATGATGGTATAGCTCACCAGACCGTCCTGGCCGATGCAGCGCAGGATGGTGCGGTTGAACAGGAAGATCATCAGGCCGTTGCACAGCTCCGTAGCCCCGTCGGCCACGCCGATGGGCAGCAGCCGGCGGTAAATATGCCGGTCCGGCCGGAAGCGCACCAGGTGGAAGGTGGTGTGCTTTCCCAGAAAGTGGGTCAGATACATGACGCAGGTCAGCAGCTGGGAAAGGCCCGTGGCAAAGGCCGCTCCCCAGGCGCCCCAGTCCAGCACGAAGATGGCCACATAGTCCAGCACACAGTTGGTCAGGCACCCGGTGATCACCGTGATGATGGCCAGGGCAGGCCGTCCGTCGGTTTTCACCAGGATCTCCATGTTGTACGACACGATGAAGCACACGGCGAAGGGCGCCAGTCCCCGCAGATAGTCCTTGGTGTACTCCAGCGTTACGTCCTTGGCGCCCAGCAGCATGGCGAAGGGCTCCAGAAACACCAGCACCAGCCCGGTGATCGCCAGGCCGATAACCACCAGCACCGCCAGATTCTGGGAAAACAGACGGTTGGCGTTTTCCCGGCGGCCCTCGCCCAGATAGATGGCGATGATGGTGCTGGTGCCCACGGCGAACAGCACGGCAATGGAGAACATGACATTCATAAAGGGAACGGCCAGATTGACAGCGCTCATGGCGTATTCGCCCACGCCCTTGGCCACGAACAGGCCGTCTACAATGGAGTACAGGGAGAACACCATCAGAGAGGCCACCGTGGCGGCGGAGAAGTGGAGGAACTGGGAGAGCAGACTGCGCTTGTTCAGCATTTTGGATGATTTTCCTTTCCTTTCAGCGGCGTACCGCAAATTCTACTGCCATTATATCCGAAATTTTCCAGCCAGTCAAGTCCCGGGACGCTTGAAAACCGGCACAGAGTTTAGTCTGTCTCTTATACACATCTCCGAGCCCACGAGACCCTAAGACATCTCGT